>JGI1684J13235_1000128_pt1 | contig 27683 bp, 33 predicted proteins | sample PonA232FremontCA_2_FD_13235 | JGI IMG/M metagenome (IMG submission 13235) | reverse complement strand
CGTAGAAAGGATCGTAGAGAGACGGCTTCATTTGCAACAGCAATCCTGCACAATCTCTTCACCATCAGACTACCACCCTAACAAAATTCTGTCCCAATACCTATATTTGCAAAAATTTATTATTCCAATATTGGATAATATATATGGGAAAAATATGCCTGACGTGGAGTTGGAGAGTTTTGGTATAGCTTCGGTTATCGTTATATTTTCTTTACTAGGTGCTATTTGGGGTGCTATTTTCGGTGCTATTACGGCTGTTCTTGGAGCTTGGCAGGTTGGAGGTATTATCGGTGGGTCGGCTGCTGGTATTGCTACTGGTCTTATAGTTCTAGGTTTTGCCATTCTTGGCCTTGTTATTGGGGCTCTTTCCGCTCTCTTCTATAATATTTTGGCTAGGTATTTGGGAGGGATAAAGGTGAGTCTTGATTTTAAGAGTTTTGAGTCTTCAGAGGCCGAATCCGGAAAGCGACAGGGTGAAGGAGTTTCTTCGAGCAGTGAGGGTATTCCGTCAGATGAAGAGAGTTCTTCGACGAAATCTGTTTCTTCAGAGGAAGATTAGTTTTTTCCCTTTTATCATTCTCCGATTTTGCATGTTTTAGTTTCTCTGGTTCGGAAATTTGCATGACTCATTTGTTGTATATATAACAACTCGCCGGACCCTTTTTATTAATATCAAGAATAATCCTGAGTTGATTTCTTATTTTGTGTTGAAGTGCGAGAGGGTTCTGATTGATTTTTCGCTCGGCTTTATGGGCTAGAATAACGATAATTTTGGTAAAAATAGTCCATATTCACAACATTCTTATATGAAGTTAATTAAGAAGTCGTTGAACAGATGTCATCAAATCAGAGACCATTGGATACCTTAAATAAATCAAAAGGTTCGACTGTGCTCGTTAGGCTAAAAGGCGGGCGAGAGGTAAGAGGCAAATTAGTCTCTTATGACACACATGTAAATCTTGTCATTGAAGAGGCTGAAGAACTCGATGAAGACGGTGCTAGCAAGAGATATGGAGAGATGATAATTCGTGGAGATAACGTGGTGTTTATTTCACCTGCGAGGTGAATGCAATGAGTAAAGGAACTGCGGCTAAAGGGAAACAGAAAAAGACTATTCATGTAACATGTAGACGGTGTGGTGAGAGATCCTATCACGTTAAAAAAGGTGTTTGCTCTAGCTGTGGTTACGGAAAGACTAGTAAGCGTAAAGATTAATTTATTTCCTTTTGCTTTGAAGTAATAGTTGTGGTAATTGTTATTAGTTTTCAGATTTTATTAGAATAATTAATGCGGGCCGGTAGTTCAGGGGTATGAACGTCCGCTTGGCATGCGGAAGGTCGTGGGTTCAAATCCCACCCGGTCCATTTCTTTAAATTTGGCATCACAAGGTATATTTAGGATTTAGATCTGTTTGTGTATTGTTAATTTAGAAAATCTTTGAAATTTTGTATAATCTATCTATCTGCTAGTGATTGTCAGATTTTTAATGGGTTTTTTACTCTTAGATTGGGTCAGTTTAGGTATACTTTAATTTGGTTATATATTGGTTTACGGATTGTTTAAAATATCTTGTAAATAAAAAATGCACTACTATAAATAGGGCATATGGGTAAAATATAGATATTGAGGGATGGAAACAAGGCTAATAATTTTTAGAATATTCGAATTATCAAGTCAGGTTAAAAATTTAGGAGTTTTTCAGGTTCTAATCGTTGGGAAAACTTGAAAATATATTACTCTTTTTCGGATAATCTATTTTTCCAAGATAGTGAAAAAATCGTCCTTTTCTTTCTTGAACATCTTTTCAGCCAACTCTTCTATACTATCTTCAGAGGTTTGAAGTATTTTTTCTAGAATATCTTTTCTCAGAGATAAACTGATTTTTTTATCTTCTTTTTCGAATACTGCTTCAGGCTTTTTCTCATTTGATATCTCTATATTTCCTTTACCGAGAGTGCAACCAGTTGAAAACTGGATTCCATCTACTATGCATGAAAGAGGAGTTTCGTTTCCGGTTTTAACGCGAGCCTTCATTTCGAAAGGGTCTTTTCCCAGTTTCTCGTTCGCTTTCTTTCCCATTTTCCATCCGATGATCAAATAAGGGCCTAGATGTCCGTGAAAGTCTGCAAGTCTTTTCAGCAAATTTTTTCTTTTTTTCTGCATTCTTATACCTCTAATTATGTAGGGGGATTACACCTTCTCCTGTTCCTCTCTTTCTGGAAAATATGACTGATAGGGTAAAAGCTATGGCGGTCATTATAACGATGGACGTTCCTATTGGGGTGTTAAACTGTAAGGACATCCAGACCCCAGATAGACTGCAGATGATTCCTATGATGGGGGATAGTATGAAGATCTTATTTATATCGTAAGTAAATTGATAGGCCGAAGCAGCCGTGTTCACGATCAGTGCATAAACCAGGAGTCCGCCTATAAATTTTAGAGTGACTGCAACTGTCAGGCCCGTCAGGAAAAGGATTGAGAAATAGAAAGGCTTTGTGTTTATCCCGGAGGCTTTTGCCATTTTTTTGTCGAAGAGGATCGACAGATATTCTTTTTTGAAGACGGTGATTATCAGAATTATACTCACGGATAGGATTGCCAAATAGGCTAGGTCCGCTGAAGTTAGGGAATATAGATTACCCCATAAGAGGTTTAATGCTTCGCTCGTGGCGGCGGTCGGTTGGAGGTTTATGAAGATGAATGCTAATGCCATTGATATAGGAAATGAAATCCCGATTATGACTCCTGGACTAAGTTTCGCCTTTTCCGATATCGGCCCTAGTAGTAAGGCGACTAAGAGGGCGAAACCTATGGCGGTTATAGTAGGATTTATCGATAATAGAAGTCCTAGAGCAGCCCCTGCAAATGCAGCGTGGGACATAGAAAACCCTATCGATGTTAGATCCATTTGAACTATGAATGTCCCGATTAGAGAACATGCTAATCCGGCCAAGGTGGCACCTATAAGCACCGTTATTATGAAAGTGGAGGGTAGTTCAATCATTATTATCCTCGGGCTTTAAACCGTACACGGATTTCCACTTTTCCGAATTAATGACCTCATCGGGCCTGCCTTGAAGAACTACTTTCCCTCTATCCATTAGGACCAATTTGGATGATTCTTCGGGAACCGAATCGAGAGAGTGTGTGACCATAATGATAGTTAGGTCCTTTTTCTCATAGATTTTTTTTATCAATTTTTTGAATTCTTTTTTAGCTCTATAATCGAGGTTAGTGAACGGTTCGTCCAATATCAGAATATCTGGTTCTTGGGCCAGCGCCCTAGCCAACATAACCTTTTGTTGTTCCCCCCCTGACAGTTTTCCAATAGGTTTATCTGCAAAATTTTCAACCTCCACTAGTTCCATACAGTCGTAAACAAAATCCCAGTCTGAGTCTTTGACCGTGTTTAATACTCCGATTTTGCCGGTTCTACCCATCATCACGACATCTTTAACTAAGAATGATTTTGTGGGGTCAAAAGAGAAATTTTGGAGCAGGTAACCTATTTTTTTTCTTATATCCTTTCCATTGTTCTCTATGTTTTCACCGAAAACAGTTACTTTTCCTTCGTGAGGAGTAAGAAGACCGTTGACAGTTTCTAGCAATGTAGTTTTTCCCGAACCATTAGGCCCCATTATACAGGCGAAGTCTTCTCTTTCTATATGTAGGTTAATATCTTCTATGGTGGGAAATTTTTCCCCCTCGTAAATTGTATTTACATTTTTTAACTCGACAATAGACATTAATTTCATCTCCTAAAAGAGCAGAAGTATCTCTTTGTCCTTATTTTACTCATCCATTGCGAGGAAAAGTTTTTCAGCATTATTTTCAATCATGTCAAAATACGTTTCACCTTTTCCACCGGATCCAGGCCAATTTCTTAGGACCACATGTTCTATATCTGCTTCATTAGCGACTTTCTTTCCGATTGTGGTATCCGTCGGTTTATTGCTAACTATTATTTTTACATTCTCATTTTTGGCTAATTTGATTAAATTGTCCATTTCTACCGAGGATAGTTTTTGAGGAGATATGTAAGTTTCTACTACTTCAAAGCCGAGCCATTTAACAAAACCTTGTTGGAATTTTTGAGAAATTACCTTTATGTTTTCCGTACCTTTTTTCTCGGCTATTCCGGTCAAATTATCTCCGCTTAGGTTGATTGAATCCAATAGATTCTCTTCTTTCTTCTTGATTGAGTTTTCAAAATAAGGATATGCTCTTATCAGAGCATCGGCAGTATTTTCCACATATTTTTTTGCACCCCAGGTTGGCCCCCAAGGTCCATTTGGTGATTTATTTTTCATCACATCCTCATTACCAGATGAATCTATTAAATCGCTTAACCATGTTTCCAAACCGTTCCATAAAACTAGTTCAGCATCCTTTACAGCCTCCACATCTCTGGGTTGAGTATCAAAATGACCAGGGCATTGTCCGGCTGGGACTATTGTGCGGATTTGGATTTTTTCTCCAGCTAACTCTTTAGCGAAGTATTCTAGGTTGCTGGCTGTTGCAACGGTTATGAATTTAGAATAAATCTGAAGTTTTTTGTTTTCTTTTTTTACTATATAAGTTCGGTTTTCATCTATTACCTTCCATTCTTTGTTTTCTTTTTCTACGGAAATATTTGGGTTAGAAATCGGAAATTGCCCTTTTTTTAGGTCTTTTTCCATAGTTTTTGGGAGAATTTCTTCGTTTAGTTTTTTCTTCATTTCTGTATTGTCAAATGAGTATAAACTGGTCCATTCGTCCGTATTTTCATTTACGGTTGAGCTCGTATAGAAAATGGAAAAAGCTATTAATATAGCTACTATTATTCCTATTCCCACTATAATTGATTTCGATGTGTTTTTGCTTATTTTTTCATTCATTTTTTACCCTTAGTAACACGGAAATTAATTTAATTACATTATCTTATAAGTTTTTCTAAGAAGGTGACACGAAGGGTTTATTATTGTGTTACTAAAAATAGTGATGGGAAGAAAAAATATGGTAGAGGAAAAAACGGAAAGATTTGGTATATCTCTACCTGGAGAATTGCTAGAGAAGTTTGATAAAAGAATAGAAGATCAAATGTATTCTAATAGATCTGAGGCAATTAGAGATCTAATTAGAGAGTCTTTGGTGGAGGAAAAATGGGAGGATATGACCGACCAGGAAGTAGTAGGTACATTAACTCTCGTATATAATCATGATAAAAGAGGGATATCTGATAAATTAACTGATTTGCAGCACGAAGACCATGCAAATGTTATTTCTTCCATGCATGTTCATCTTGATAAGCATAATTGCATGGAGACGCTTGTTTTGAAGGGCAGTGCGGAGAAAGTTAAGGAAGTTTCAAATAAGTTGATCAGTACGAAAGGCGTTAAACATGGAGATTTAGTTAAAACTACTATTTAGAAAAATTACATTTATGTCTCAGATTTTTAGGGAAGTATAAATATTTTTAAATTAATTGCAATATTTAATAACGCATAAAGTGGAGAAGACAACCATTAATTAAGGTAAAAAGTTCAAAAAAGGATGAGTAAAAGAATGTCGATAAAAGATGTACATCCGGAAAAATTAACAAAAGAATTGTCCGAGAACTTGAAGGAAGTGGAAGAGATTGAACCTCCAGAATGGTCCAATTTCGTTAAAACGGGAAAGCATAAGGAAAGGCCTCCACAGCAGTCGGATTGGTGGTACTTACGTGCGGGTTCTATCTTACGTAAAGTTTTTGAAATGGGGCCTATAGGTGTTTCGAGGTTGAGGTCTTGTTATGGTGGGAGGAAAAAAAGGGGTTCTAGTCCCGAAAAATTCGAGAAGGGTAGTGGAAAAATCGTTCGGAAGATACTTCAACAATTGGAGGAGGCTGATTTGGTTGAGAAGGTTGAGGGGGAAGGTCGAAAAATATCTTCTCAAGGTATGTCTTTTTTAGATAAAATTTCGAATCAGATTGAAGCGAACTAGGGGGATAAAATGGCTGAAAATTTGGATGAGTTGAAAGAGAAAAAGAAGGAAGAAATGAAGAGTCAGATGGAAGATCGGGAAGCCGCCGAAGAGAGAAGTAAACAGATGGAGAAACAAAAACAAGCTTTACTGAAAAAAATTTTAACAACTGAAGCTAGAAGTAGATTATCAAACTTAAGGATGGCAAAACCGGAGTTTACTAAGAATGTAGAAATGCAGTTAATTCAAGTGGCGAAAACAGGACGGATGGACCTCCCTTTGGATGATGATCAGTTGAAGAAGATTTTGAAAAAACTTCAGAGTGGTAAAGAATCTATAGATATTAAGAGGAAATAATATGAGTAGAAACAAATCGCTTGCAACCAAGAAGAAGCTTGCAAAGGCCAATAAGCAAAGGCGCAGAGTTCCCGTATGGGTCATGGCTAAGACTGAAGGTCGTGTTAGAGACAATCCTAAGAGAAGGCATTGGCGTAGGCAGAATATCAAACCTTAGTGACTGAAATGGAAGAGGCACGGACTGATTATACCCTATTTGCTTTCTTTAGAGATGTAGAGAGTTTTCTTAGTGTTATTGGTGGAGATTTTAAGCATGATAGTTAAAGCTTATTCTTTAGAATGATAACGGAGAATGGTTATAGTATGACAGTTGTGAGATTGGATTTCAATAAGATGCCATATCTAGGGGCATTTGCTCTGGCTACAGACGATATTGTTTTGATTCCGTCACGATTTGGAAAGATATCCGAGAGCTCTAAGGAAGCGATGGGGGTGAGGGTGGTTAAGACCTTAATTAGTAAGAGTTCTTTAATCGGAGCTTTAGCAGCAGGTAATTCAAATGGGATAATAGTCCCAGATCATGTCGATACCGATGAGGAAGTTTTGGGTGAAAGATTGGATAAGAAAGTTGTTAGGATTCCAGGTAAATTTACAGCATTAGGTAATCAGGTTCTGGTTAATGATAAAGGTGGAATAATTAACCCTGATATGCCGGATGAAGCCCAAGAAAAAATAGAGGAAGCTTTGGGTGTTGACACAAAAAGAAGTACTATTGGAAGTTTGAAGAATGTCGGTGCGTCGGCGGTCGCGACTAATAAAGGTGCCATCCTTCATGATGAATCTAATGAGGGTGAGGTAGATATTGTTGAGGAAATGTTGGATATCACCGCAGGAATAGGAACTGTTGCTAGTGGAGTGAAATATATAGGAACTGGGATGGTGGCAAACTCTATAGGAGCATGGGTAGGGGAAAATACTTCTGGCCCTGAATTGGGAAGGATTGAAAGGATATTAGGTTTTACATAATATTGAGGTGTATTCAATGGACAAAATATTTCGTATAGATGGTTGGTTTGAGAAGAACGAAAATAAGCTAGAATTCGAAAAGGAGATACCAGCTAATTCAGAAGAGAGAGCTCTAGAACTTCTCTATTCTGAGTTAGGCAGTAAACACGCTGTTAAAAGGAATTTGATTACAATTAAAAACGTTGAAGAAATAAAACCTGAAGAAGTAAAAGATAGAGAAGTTAGAGAAGCTTTGGAATAGAGGGAAAAAAATGGCCGAAGAGGAAAAAACACCTCAGCAAAAGCAAGAAGAACTTCAGAAAATGGTTTCAGAAATAAGAGGGTCTCAGCAGAATATAGAAGCTCTCGAAAAGCAAATTGAGGTTATTAAAAGTTCGATTAATGAGGTGGAGTCAACCGAAGAAACCTTAGAAGGGATAGAAGAGATTGAATCCGGAGCTGAAATTTTAGTTCCGATAGGTTCAGGTTCTTATTTGCCTGCAGTAGTACAGGATACAGATAAGGTTCTTACCGAGTTAGGAGCGGATCTTGTTGCAGAAAGCCCGCCGAAAAAAGTCATCGATATAGTGGAAAAACGAAAAAGTGATTTGGAGGAATCTTTAGAAGAGGCTCAGGAACGAATAGACGATTTAAAAAGTAATATTGAAGAGATTAGACCCGAGGCCCAAAAATTGATGGCTGAAGTGGAGTCAGAGAATATAGATACTGAAAATCAATCAGGTTGATATTTTTCTATGTTTGACAATTTGAAGAATAAATTTAAGAGAACAGCCAAGCGAATTACTAGACAAGAACTTTCTCCTGAAGATGTAGAGGATATAATTCAAGATTTGAGAGTAGGTTTGTTGGAAAACGATGTGGCAGTTTCAGTTGTTGAAGAGTTAGTAGAAAGATTAGAAAAAGAATTTGAAGGAGAGAAAATAGGGATTAGAGAAGATTCTGGAAAGAAATTATTTGATATTTTGGAGGAAGCAATTAGAGATATTTTGACTCCGGATGAGGAAGTAGATTTCATAGAGACAATAGAAGAAAAGAGGGCAGAAAGCGAGCCGGCTATTATGCTTTTTGTAGGTGTCAATGGCTGTGGTAAAACGACAACAATTGCAAAAATTACGAACTTTTTGAAGGGGAAGGGATATGAAATTGTTTTGGCTGCTTCTGATACCTTTCGAGCTGCGGCAATAGATCAGCTTGAAAAGCACGGGACGGATCTGGATGTTAAAGTGATAAAGCATCAAAAGGAGGCAGATGCTGCAGCGGTGGCTTATGATGCTGTGGAACATGCCAAGGCAAGTGACAAGGATGTAGTTCTGATTGATACTGCAGGGAGAATGCAGACTGATGTCAATTTAATGCAGGAAATGGAGAAGATTGATCGAGTTGCCGACCCAGATTTGACTGTGTTTGTTGGAGATGCTTTAATTGGAAATGATGCTGTAGAACAGGCTTCTAAATTTGAGGATTCTATAGATATTGATGGGTCTATTTTAACTAAAATGGATGCTGATGCTGGTGGAGGGGCAGCTCTTTCAATAGTAAAGGAAACAGGGAGACCTATATTGTTTTTAGGGACAGGTCAAGAATATGGTGATTTAGTTGAGTTCGATGCGGATACTATAATTGAGAGTTTACTTCCAAAAAGTAAAGATTAATCCCCTTTTTCATTGTTCAGTTCTTTTTGCAACCGGTCTATTCTTGTTTCGTATCGAGATATGATTCTTTGAAATTCAGATTTTTCCAATTTCCCTTGCTCAGATTCATCTTCTAAATTCCTTTTCTTCTCTCTCAGATTTGCTAGAATTTTTTCTTTATTTGGGCCTTCGATTTTTCTTCCTCGAGAGTTTTCTATCCCCTCTCTGAGTTTAGGGGATAAACCTTCGCCTTTTAGAAATGTGATTACATCTTCCTCGATGTTAGTATCGACTACGACCGTTGAGGCTATGATGTCAAATATTCTCTGATTTTGAGAAGTGAATAAAATACTGGCTCCATCGATTAAATTTAGAAAGGGAACAATCATCCCTATTCTTCTGAGTAGGGCATAGCTAAATCCTATTTTTTCTCCATTTTCTTTATGGACTTTTATACTGAGTATTTTTTTCCCTACTGTTTGTCCTGTTGAACCTTCGAGCGTAGTATAGTAAATTAAATTTGCTATGACTATTGATTGAGTTATAAGGTTTAGATCGCTTTGAGTAGTAGCTTCTATACTGGTAGGTATATCTGGCGTTAAAAAATACATGAGAATTGTAACTATAGTAAATATGATCAGGCTGTCCAGTATCCAAGCGGCAAATCTTTTCCAGAAAGGTGTGAAAATAAAATTATTGATTAAATCTTTAGATATTCTGGTTTCTCGCTTTCTATTATTTGGTTGTTCATTAGCCATAGCTTGACTATTCACCTTGTTCTTCCAACAGTTTTTTTAGTAATTTCATTACCTCTCTCGGATCGGCTTTCCCTTCCGTTTTTTTCATAACTTGGCCGGACAAATAGTTCAGTGCTTCGTCCTTTCCATTTTTAAAGTCCTCAACAGCCTCTTCATTCTCGTTGATAACCTCTTCCACGGACCTTTCTAATTTGGATTTCTCCATTTCTTCCAGTCCGAGCTTTTCTAGAATTTTCTCTGGATCGTCTGGATTTTTAACCATTTCTCTAAGTATTAGTTCTCCTTTTTCCGGAGTAATTTCCTCCGATTTAATCATTTTCAAAAGTTTTGTTAGTTGTTCTATAGAGAACGGGATTTGCTTTGGAGGCATCTCTAAGTAGTTGAGGACCTTTCTTAGTCGGTTTTTGAGCCATTTTGAAGCAAAGTTGGGGTCCACCTCTTTTGCGACTTCTTCGAACAAGTCCACGAATTCTCTTTCACTTACTAGCACTTCTGCCACGTTTTCTTCTATTCCGTATTCTTCTATTATTCTCTTTTTTCTCAGGTGTGGTGCTTCATACATGTTGTTTTTGATTTCACTGACCTGTTTTTGATTAATCAGGATAGGTAAGAGGTTAGGGTCAGGTATATATCTGTAATCATCTGCGATTTCTTTGGAACGCATAGGAACTGTTATCATTTGGCTTTCTAGGTAGGATCTAGTTTCCCTTTCGACTTTTTCAGTTCTTTTCTGTCTCATAACTTCGTATTTTAGGGCTTTGAAAGCTCCTTTGACGGAGTTTATGTTCTTTATTTCAACTCTTTGTCCGCCTTCTAATGAAATATTCGTGTCGGCTCTCAATGTGCTTGGCTCAGGCCTTATTTTGTTAGTGTATTCTAGAGTTCTGATTAAAGATTGGAGAAATTCTCTAGCTTCTTCTGGAGATTTTATATCCGGTTTTGTTATTATCTCTACTAATGGGATTCCGCTTCGGTTAAAATCTACTTTTCCTTGTACAGGGTCATATTTTCCAGGATCCTCTTCTATATGTACTTCCCGTATCCGAACGCCTGCTAATTCTCCATTTTCTGCGATTGGTAAGCTTGTTCTTTGGTAACCACTTGGTAAGTCAGGATAATCGTAATGTTTCCTTTGGATGTGAATTGGTTTTTGAGTGACGATGTCGCAATCCAGCATAAGAGCTATTTCTATAGCTGATTCGATCGCTTTTTTATTCGGTGGAGACGGTTTTGCCCCTGGCATTCCAGTGCAGACTGGACACACATTGGTATTAGGATCTACATCCCGGTAGTTTGTAGGACACTCGCAGAACAATTTGCTTTCCGTGTGCATCTGCTCATGTATTTCAAAGCCTATTTTCACTCTTTTTCCTCCATTTTCTTCATCACTCTCAGAACTGAAGCTTCGTCTAAAGTAGAACCTTGTATTTGTAATCCTATGGGGATTCCATTTTTTTCTCCTGCAGGAACGACCCCTCCACATAGACCTCCAAGATTGGCAGGTGTCGTGAGATAGTCATATGCATACATATCAGAAGGGGTAATATCCTCACCTATATCATGAGGTAGTTTGGGAACTGTAGGCCCAACTAGGACGTCTGTTTCGTTCAGAGCTTTCTCCAACTCCTTTTTGATTAAGGTACGAACTTGAAGAGCTCTCTGATAATATTGATTTTTGAATTCCTTTTGGCTAATGTGTTTACCTCTAACTATTCTACGTAAAACTTCGTCTCCACAAACATCCTCTATTTTATGGCCGTATTTTCTTCCATCAAATTTTCTTGTGGCGGAGAAAAACTCTACAGATAGAATAGTATAGTATGTAGGCATTGCTTTTTCCAAATTAGGTAAATCAACGTTTACTATCTCTGCTCCTTCCCCCTCCAAGAAATCTATAGAATCATCTATAACTTCCATAATTTTTGAATCTGTGAGTTCTCTAAATTTTGGGCTTATCCCTATTTTCATCTCTTCTAAGTCAGGGTTTATTTTGTCCATATATTCAACTGATTTGACATCGTGCATTATCCCTTCAGTATTGTTTTTTCCAGCAATCACTTCAGTAAGTAAAGCTGCTCCCTCCACATCGGGTGAAAGTGGCCCAATCTGGTCAAAACTCATTGAAAGATCTATCAATCCTTCCCTCGGTACCAGGCCATATGTGGGCTTTAGGCCCACTATTCCACAATGACTTGCAGGATTCCTTATAGATCCTCCTGTATCCGATCCTAAAGCTAAATCGCAAAGTCCACTTGCTACTGCTGCAGCAGGTCCACTACTAGAACCTCCTGGAATTTTACCTGCTGCTGCAGGATTTTTTGTAGGTCCAAAATAGCTCGTTTCTCCAGAGGCGCCGCAGGCGAACTCGTCCATATTGTTCATTCCAAGTATTATGCCATCTTCCTGCTTTATTCTCTCTATTACGACGGCATTGTAAGTGGAAGTATAGTTTTCTAGAGTTTTGGAGGCACAAGTTGCTTTTAGCCCTTTCACATTGATGTTTGATTTTATTCCGATTCCTAACCCTGCTAATTTCCCGACTTCGTCACCTTTTTCTATTTTTCTGTCTATTTCTTTTGCTTTCTCTATAGAGTCTTGATTTATTTCTAAGAAAGAGTTTATTCCCTCGTCTCTATCTTTGATTTCATCGATTTTTTCTTCTATATGATCTACAGCGGTTAAGTCGCCTCTTCTTATGGATTTTAATTTCTCTAATGTACTTATTCCGACCATTCTGCTACCTCTACTTTTAAATTTCCTTCGTCATCTTTTTCCGGCATTATTCTAAGAAAGTTTTTTCTGAAACTTTTTCGTTTCTCTTCTGAAGACTCTTTTTTATCAGATCTTAGGACGTTGAGAGAACTTAGTAAGTAGTAAGTTTTCTCCTCTGTTGGGAGATTTTTTTCTATTTCAGAAAACTTATCGATGATTTCCTCTGCACTTTTCTTAATCTTCTCTTCTCTGTTCTCTGTCAACCACAATCACCTGAATCTTACTCCTTTTTATTTGCACTTTCATTGTTTAATAAATTCAATTCTTCCCGGATGCTACTGTAATATTTTTAACTTAGTTGGGAGACTTAAGAGATGGAGGTAAGAAAAAATGAAAGTAGCATTAAATGGATTTGGAAGAATAGGACGTTGTTTTACAAGAGCAATGTTGGAAAGAGACGAAGACGTAGACATAGTAGCTATCAATGACTTAGCACCTGGAGATACTCTAGCTCATCTATTGAAACGCGACACGACTTTTGGCTACCTAGATGAAACTGTGAAAGCTGGCGATGGATCTTTGGAGATAGCAGGCAAAGAGATAGATTTAGTGCAGGAAAAGAATCCTGCAAATCTGCCTTGGGATGAATATGATGTAGATCTAGCTATCGAAGGAACCGGATTGTTCCGAAAAAGAGAAGATGCAGCTAAACACTTGGAAGCAGGAGCAGAAAATGTTATCATTACAGCCCCTGGTAAGGGTGAAGGCTCGGACATTACGGTTATCCGAGGAGTAAATGATGATGAATATGACCCAGAAGAGCACAAAATTATCGATATAGGGTCATGTACAACGAATTGTCTAGTGCCGACAGTTAAAGTCTTAGACGATGAGTTTGGACTTGAAAAAGGACTAATGACCACGATTCATGCCTATACGAACAGTCAGCAATTACTAGATGGAGTCCACAAAGACCTACGAAGAGCAAGAGCTGCAGCAGAGTCAATAATACCAACTACAACCGGAGCAGCAATAGCCACAACAGAAGTATTGCCACATTTAGAAGGTAAACTTCACGGAATGGCTATGAGAGTGCCAACAATAGATGCATCTGTAGTAGATCTAGTGGCCGCGCTTGAAGAAGAAGTAACTGAGGAAGAAGTAAATCGTGCCTATCAGAAAGCAGCAGAGAACGAACTAGAAGGAGTTTTGGGTTATTCTGAAGAACCGTTAGTATCAACGGATTATATCGGAAATCAAAACTCAGCAACTATAGATTCAGAATGGACAACTGTTAGAGCAGACGATATGGTAAAAGTAATTTCTTGGTATGACAACGAATGGGGCTTTTCCAACAGACTTCTAGACATGGTAAAACAAATCGAAGACATGAGATAGTCCTAATAGCCAATTTTTAGGGATAAGATGAAATTTGAAACATTAGATGATTTTGGAGTAGAGGGAAAGGCAGTACTAGTTCGAGTAGATATAAATTCTCCTATAGATCCCGAAACTGGAGAGATAATGGATGACAATCGAATCATAAAATGCGCTGATACCATAACAGAGCTTTCCGATAAAGGAGCTAAGGTAGTAGTTATAGCTCATCAAGGAAGACCAGGAGGGGATGATTTTACCACGCTGGAGAAACATGCAGAGAAAATGAGCGAAGTTTTTGGGACCGAGGTCCAGTATATAGATGACTTATTTGGACCTGCGGCGCGAGAAAAAATCTCTAGTTTAGGGTCAGGAGAAATTTTACTGCTCGAAAATGCGAGGTTCTATTCAGAGGAGGTTCTTAATAGAGAACCGGAAAAACAAGCAAAAACACATTTTGTCCAGAAACTAGCGCCGTTAGCTGACTTATACGTGAACGATGCTTTCGCCGCTGCTCATCGATCTCAACCCTCGTTAGTAGGTTTTGGTAAGGTCCTACCTTCTGCAGCCGGTAGATTGATGGAAGCAGAACTAGTAGGCCTTGACAAAGCAAGAAATCCTGAACATCCTTGTCTACATGTCTTAGGCGGAGCCAAAGTCGACGATTCTATAGCTTTGATAGAGCACGTTCTAGAAAAAGGATTAGCAGATAAAGTGCTTACAGGAGGAGTCGTAGGACAAGTTTTCCTAGCAGCTGATTCAGTTGATATAGGAGAACCCAATTTGGAATTTATCAAAGAAGAAGGCTATGAAGAAGAGATAGATATAGCAGAGGAATTGCTTTCTAGATTCGGTGACAGCATATATATTCCTGAGGACGTTAGGATAGAAATTGAAGAAGGAAAAGCTAAGAATATAAGTGTAAAGGAACTCCCCACTGAAAAGCCAATTTATGACATAGGCGATGGCACTGTTTCCAGTTATGGCGACGAGATAAAAAAGGCTAGTACGGTTGTTGCGAACGGGCCCCTAGGAGTTTTTGAAAAGTCAGAATTTGCAAAAGGAACAAATGGTGTTCTAGATTCAATAGCGAGCTCCGATGCTTTCACTGCAATAGGAGGCGGCCATCTAGTTGCGGCTGCCAGAGAGTCGGGAATAACTGACAAGATAGGTCATGTGAGTACCGGAGGAGGAGCCTGTTTGAACTTTCTTTCCGGAGAAAAGTTGCCGGTAGTAGAGATTCTAAAGAAGGTATCAGAATAGGTAATAGCTTCAAGGAAGCGGACACAAATATTTCCAACTGCTGGATTCGTCCGGATTAGTTAATTCGATGTGAATCTTCCAATATCTATTTTTTATTTTTTTTAGAAGGACAGTAGTTCAGAGAAAAGATTACTTTAACCAAGGAAATTTAATGGAATTGGATTTGGTAAAATGAAAAAAGTAGGTATTATTGGTGGGGCTGGAGATGTAGGTGCTTTAGTGGCCTACAATCTAGCGATGGAGGGATTGGCAGACGAATTAGTGCTTATTGATTTGTTAGAAGGAAAAGCGAGCGCGCAAGCCAGTGATTTGAGACATGGAATAGCATGGGAAGAAGATATCGAAGTTTATCAAGGAGACTATGAAGATGCTAGTGGAGCCGATATTTTTGTTATCACTGCGGGAAAACCCCGTGAACCCGGGATGTCCAGACTAGATCTGATTAAGGCTAACAAGGCGATAATGAAAGATATTTCTCAAAAAATAAACAAGGTTAGTCCTGGAGCGATTACCATTACCACTACCAACCCTCTTGACGTTATGAACTATTCTCTGTACCATTATGGAGACCGTCCTAGAGAAAAAACTCTTGGTGAGGCAGGCATGTTGGATTCTGCTAGATTTAGATCAGTTTTGGCCGGAAAGTTTGACGTAGGAATGACAGATGTAGAGGCTTATATAATAGGTGAACATGGAGATGCACAAGTCCCTCTGTTTTCTCAGATTAGTATAGGCGGAGAAAAAATAACTATTGATTCTAAAAAGGAGCGAGAAGAAATTTTGGAAACACTTCGGGGAAGTGCAATGAAGGTGATTGAAGGTAAAGGAGCAACCGTTTTTGGACCTGGACGAGGAGTAACATTGATGGTTGATTGCATTTTGAACGATGAGAAAGAGGTTTATCCTTGTAGTGTTGTTCCTGAGGGCGAATATGGTTTGGAGAAGGCGTCTATTGGTTTACCAGTTAAGCTTGGTTCCGACGGTGTAGAAGAGATCTTAGAATGGGATATCTCGGACGAGGAAGAGAAAAAATTGCAAAACAGTCACGAAAAACTGTTAGAGGTCTGCGAAAAGGAAATAAATTGAAATCTATTTTTCTAAGTCCTTAGCTGGGTAGTTTTCTTCGATCAATGAGTATCCCTGGAAACGCACTTTACGGATTGACTCTACGGTTATGCATGTTTTCAATTGCTAGTTTTTGCTATAAATTCTACATATTTTTAGAATATTGTCAAGGGTGGTTGGAAAAGAGCGTGTTTAGGGTAAAAGTTTTAGAAGCGGTAAACGTTATTACTTGAAAGGTGTTCGATATGGCAAGAGAAAGAAAAGAAGTAGGTTCTGTAAAAGAAGGCCAGATAATAAATATAGACGATGAACCTTGTAAAATCAAGAAGGTTACATCTTCAATGCCAGGAAAACACGGACATGCTAAATATAGCATTGAAGCTAGAGGTATTTTCGATGATAAGAAAAGATATCTAAAAGAACCTTCTGATACAAAGGTCGATGTTCCCACAGTTGATATTCAAGATGGACAAGTGCTTTCGCTTTCCGGAGACAGCGTTCAGTTGATGGATTTGGAGAGCTATGATACTTTTGAGATAGCTGTTCCAGAAGAGCTAGAAGGTGAATTAGAAGAAGGGGACGAGTTGAAGTATATTGAGGCTATGGGCCGGAAAAAGATTAGAACTGATTAAAATTTGACAAAAATTTTTTTGATATAGTTTGACCCCTTCTAAGGTATTGGGTTTATTTTTGGAGGAGAGTATTCTATTTAGTTCTAGATGGGTTATGGCTGTTCTAAGAGTGTTTTCCTTGTGAAAGTCCTATTACTCTGGAAAAATATATTTCATATTGATGTTGGACATTTTAGATCCTAAGAGCACGGATTTGGATAAGCTTTCTAGAATTCAGCGTAAGGTAGCTGAAGAGGTTATAAAAGAGGATAAGGTAGGAGTTCCGGATAGAGTAGCTGGCTGTGATATCTCTTTTTCCGAGGAGAAAGTGGCCTATTCTGCTTGTGTCTCTTTTGATTTCCCGGGGATGGAAAAAGTTGTAAGTAATTGGGAAAAGGTAGAAGTGGACTTTCCGTATATCCCGACTTTTTTGGCCTTCAGAGAGTTGAAACCTATGCTCAAAACGGTGAAGGGGGTCGAGGCTGATGTTTATCTTGTGGATTCTCAGGGCATAGCTCATCCGAGAAGAGCAGGATTAGCTTCCCATCTAGGTGTAGTTATGGATGAACCTACGATAGGTATAGCGAAGAGTAGATTGCATGGAGAAATAGAGGGTGAACTTGGATCAGAGAGGGGTTCGTTTTCTTATCTAAAAGTCGATGGGGAAGTGATAGGTGCTGCGGTTAGGACTAGAGATGATACTAATCCGGTTTATGTCAGTATAGGGCACAAGGTAAGCTTGGAGAAAGCTATAGATATAACTCTCAAATCCTCCCCTAGGTATAAAATATCCGAACCCATAAGGGCTGCTCATAAACTGGCTTCTGAAAAGATGAGGGAATAAAATCTGGATTAATTAGACCGATTCTACTCTTTCGACTTCGGGAATTTCATCTTTTAGGGCTTTTTCTATACCTTTGGATATTGTCATGGTCGACATGGGGCATCCGGCGCAAGCTCCTACTAGTTTAACCTTGACGACGCCTTCGTCGGTTACTTCTTTTAATTCCACATCCCCTCCATCGGCCTGAAGTTGTGGTCTAACCTCATCTATGACTTCTTGAACTTTTTCTTCATTCACTTTAACTTCCTCAATTTAGATACTTTTATCCATCTTTTTACCACTTTCTTTTTTGCTCTAATTTTCAGAGTTTTTTGTGATGGGAAAACTACTAAAATTCCTAACTATTATCTAACTTGATATTCTAGAGAAAAAAGGTACAAATAATGGTAAAAGCGAGGTGGGGCCGTGGGGTAGTCAGGACCAGCCTCCTACCGTGGGGCGGTAGAGACCCGAGTTCAAATCTCGGCGGCCCCATTGTTTTTCAGATTTAAGTTTGTTTTAACAGAAGTAGATGTTTTGAGTGGACCGTTTGGTGAGAATTTTTCTGAGCTTTGTTTCATTTTCCAATACGTGTATCCTATTATCTGCTTATAAACCACTGTCGGGATAAGACTTTTTGAGATGTTTCAGATAGCTCTGGAACCTATTAGATAAAAAATGGAGGTGTTTAGAATAATAGAAAATGAAGAATTGGAAAAGCAAACGGGATATGGGGAAAAATCAACGCTTAGAATAGTTTCGAAGAGAGAAAATAAAGATGAACCCTTTACAGTGAATATTCCTGTAAAGGAAAATAAATTCTCTTTAGTTTTGCCGAACGGTTCTATAAATTGGCCTGAGGGTCGCCCTTATCCCGATCCTATTAGAGTGAAAATAGATGAAGAGAAATCGTTGTGGTTAAACTTTGGTGTTTCTAAAGAATACGGGTTTTTTGCTTCCCTTAATATTAGCGAACACGAGGATTAGTGGCATATTTCTAACTGGGTGGAGTTTATTTCCATCCATTTCTCTTTTTCTGAAAAGGATTTATTAGTTCTACCGGAAAAGTATCGAAGGAATTAAATTAAAAAAGAAGAACTGTGTTAGATAGGGATAATATGACTGAAGTCCAGATTGAAGATATCAAAGCAAGAAAAATTTTGGATAGTAGAGGTAATCCGACCATTGAAGTAGATGTGGAGCTAATCGATTTAAACAGTAGTAAAACGAGTTCTGGTAGGGCTGCAGCACCAAGTGGAGCTAGTCGAGGTGTCCACGAGGTAGTCGCTTTTCCAAATCAGGATGTAGATGCTTCAGTGAAGGGGTTAGGAAAGGCTTTTTCTGAATTAGAAGGTTTTCATCTTTCGAGTTTCACTGATATAGATGAGAAGATGAGAGAATTGGATGGGACGGATAATTTACGAAATATAGGGGGGAATGCTGTAGTTGCGCTTTCTATGGCCACAGCTAAAGCTTTGGCTGATATGGAGGGTCTTCCTCTATTTGAAAACTTGAAAGAAGAGGCATATCAGTTACCTTATCCGCTTGGGAATGTGTTGGGTGGTGGAGAACACGCAGGATCCACGGCTCCAGATATTCAAGAATTTCTTTCACTTCCTGTAGGAGCTGAGAGTTTTGAGGAGGCAGTATTTGGAAATGCTATGGTTCATAAGAGAGTAGGTGAGATGGCAGAGGAAAAGGATGAGTTCTTTACGGGGGGAAAGAGTGATGAGGGAGCTTGGGCTCCTAACTTATCCGATGAAGAGGCTTTGGAGATTGTTTCTAAGGCTTGCGATGAGGTTTCAGAAGAACTAGGTTTTGAAATAAGGGCAGGTCTTGACGTTGCGGCTAGTGAATTGTATGATAGTGAGAAAGGAAAGTACATATATGATAGAGAGGGGAAGGAGCTTGATACAGGGGATCAAATTGATCTTATTTTAGATTATATCGACGAATATGATTTGATTTACGTCGAAGATCCTATCCAAGAAGAAGATTACGATGCATTTTCCCAAATTACTGAAGAAGCTGGCGACGATTGTCTAATTTGTGGAGATGACTTATTCGTTACTAATGTTTCTAGGATAGAACAAGGTATGGAAGTGGATGCTTCTAATTCAGTTCTTATTAAACCTAATCAGATAGGTACTCTAAATGCAACAAAGAAGGCAGTAGATATGACTAAAGAAAATGATTGTGTTCCTGTGATTTCCCATAGATCTGGTGAAACAACCGACGAAACTATAGCTCACCTGGCTGTTGGCTGGGAGTGTCCGATAATTAAGACTGGGGCGGTTGGCGGGGAGAGAATAGCTAAACTAAATGAATTGATAAGAATTGAGGAATTACTAGGGGAAAAAGCTGAGATGGGTGAGATAAATTGAGCTCGGAGAAACCTGATCAAATTGAAAAGGAGGAGCAAGAATTAGAGGAACCTCTAACCGATATGGATCAATACTTGGCTAGTGGAGTTCATATTGGAACTAGGCAGAAAACAGGAGATATGGATCCTCATGTTTATAGAGTCAGATCTGATGGATTATTTGTTTTAGATGTTCGAGAAGCGGATGATAGGATTCGCGCCGCCGCTAGCTTGATTTCCAATTACCCTCCTGAGAAAGTTTATGCTGTATCGGCCAGACAATATGGTCAAAGGCCGGTAGAAAAGTTTGGAGAGGTCACTGGAGTCAAAACAAGGGCAGGAAGATTTATTCCTGGCACCCTAACCAACCCTTCTTATGATGGGTATATAGAGCCAGAATTGATTATTATGACAGATCCTGTGGCTGATGAGCAGCCTCTTAGAGAAGCTGCTACGATAGGTATTCCTGTTATAGGTATATGTGATTCTGATAATGAGACTAGAAACATAGATTTGGTAATACCTGCGAATAATAGAGGTAGGAAGGCTCTAGCTTTAGTTTATTATCTTTTAGCGAAGCAGGTACTTGTGGAAAGGGGAGAGTTAGAAGAAGATGAAGAGTGGGATGTTACCCTTGAAGAATTCGAAGCACAGTTCGTTGAGGAAGAATCATCTCAATAGTTTTATTTTCACTAGTACTTTTATTTTATTTTCACTAGTACTTTTAAAGGAGCCTCAAATGGGCAAATGCGGTTAAATTTTCTGAGAAGTTTTGATTAAGTGGTCTATTTTTCGATATTAGAAAGTATTTTCTTTAAATATGACCGATAAGAGTATAATGGTGTCTTTATGACTATTCTGATAAAATTAGGCGGAAGTGCTATAACTGATAAAGAAGAGGAATATTTTCTCAAGGAAGAGGTTCTCCAAAGAATTTCTAATGAGATTTCTAAAATTCAGGATAGAATCCTTTTAGTTCATGGAGGGGGTTCTTTTGGCCATGTTGCAGCCTTAGAGCAAGGATTAGATGAAAAAGAGAGTGAGGAGCTTGATCCCTTGGGTTTTTCAAGGGTGCACCAAGCAATGAACGAGTTGAATGTTGAAGTCGTTAATTCTCTAATTTCTTCAGAAGTTAGAGCCGTACCTGTTCAAACTTCAGCTTGTTTCATGAAAGAATCTAAAGGAGTCAGGCTGGAGAATGAAAAGATAATTGAGGGTTTATTGGAATCTGGGTTTTGCCCTGTCTTCTATGGAGATTTTGTACTTGATGAGAGTGGAAATCTAACCATTTTGTCTGGAGATCAAATAATTGAGCATTTAGCGGAAATTTTCTCTGCGGATAGAGTGATAATGGGCACAGATGTGGATGGAGTTTTTACAAAGGATCCGAAAGTAGACAAAGAGGCAGAGTTAATTCATGAGATAAGTCCCAAAAAATGGGAAAAGATTTCTTCTCAGATAGAATTTTCTTCAAGAGAGGATGTAACTGGTGGAATGGAAAATAAGATTAAAGTATTGATTGAATTGGCTAAAAAAGGGATAGAATCGAGGATAATCAATATACAAAGGCCTGAAAATTTAATTGAAGCTGTTAAAAGCGATAAGAGAGTAGGGACAAAGATTAGTGAGGGATAATTTTGAATAAAAATTCTAAGAGAAAGTTAGACCATATCAAGTCCTGCGTGCAAGAAGATGTGGAGTCTCAGGGAAAAGGGACAGGATTTGAAGATATTAATCTCATTCATCAAGCGATACCTGAGGTAGATTTTGATAGTATAGATCTGAGCGCGAAGTTTTTAGATAAGAAATTAGATGTCCCCCTAATGATTTCCCCTATGACGGGCGGTCATGAAAGGTCTAAAGAATTGAATAGAAATTTAGCAACTGCCGCTGAGTCTCATAATATAGCATTTAGTGTAGGGAGTCAAAGAGTGGCTATTGAGACAGGGGAATTTATAGAGACTTATCAGGTTAGAGATGTTGCTCCAGATATTTTGCTTTTTGGCAATCTTGGGGTAACACAGCTTATTCAGGGTTACGGGGTTGAAGAGGTAGAAGATGCGATTGATATGATTGATGCGGATGGAATAGGAATTCATCTTAATCCGCTTCAAGAAGTTGTTCAACCTGAAGGAAGTAGGGACTTCCGTGATGCCTTTGAAAATATTTCAAAAATTGCTAGTGAATTAGATGAATTCGTATACGTTAAGGAGACTGGATCAGGAATGGACAGTGAAGTTGCTTCTAAACTTGAAGAATGTGATGTGGACGCTATAGATGTAAGTGGTGTAGGAGGGACAAGTTGGGCAGGTGTTGAAGCTACTAGGGATAGTTCTAGGAAGAAGGCAGGAAATGTTTTTTGGGATTGGGGGATACCCACTTCTGTTTCTACTGCTGAGGTTTGTAGGACTGTTGATATACCTGTTATTTCAAGTGGTGGTATCAGAACGGGGCTTGAAGCTGCTAAAGCTTTTGCATTAGGTGCCGATTTGGTGAGTGTTGGTCTTCCTTTATTTAGAGCTTCTTTAGATAGTGAAGAAAAAGTTATCGAATGGCTAGATGAGTTTATTCTAGAGTTAAAGATGGCCATGTTTCTGACTGGTATTGAAAGAGTTTCCGGTTTTGAAGAGGTTTCTTGCAGTGTTTTTGGAGAAACTAGAGAGCGGTTTAAATCTAGAGATTTATTTTTAGAAAAATGGGAGGGGGATCATGTCGATTGAAATTACCCCTTTGGGGGGACTTGGTGAAGTCGGAAAAAATATGACCCTGGTTTCGGCTGCTGATGAGAACATAATAGTGGATATGGGTGTGAAAGTAGAAGGTTTGCTTAATCTTAAAAATAGGAGTTTAAGCGAGGTAGAAAGAGAAAGGTTGGTTAATGTTGGTGGAATTCCTGATGACTCGAAGTCTCGTTCTCTGGAGGTATCAGCTATAATTTTGACCCATGGTCATCTTGATCATATTGGTGCAGTTGGTAAATTGGCTAGTGAATATGATGCTACAATTTATGCAACGCCGTTCACCATAGAGCTAGTGAAGCAGGTTATCAAGGAAGAGCGAATATTTGATGTGGATAATGATGTGGAGGAGGTTAAACCAGGGGAAACCTTTCAAATAAATGATGTAGAGGTGGAGTTGATAAAAGGGGCTCATAGTATCCCTCAAAATGTTTTTCCTGCGATAAAAACTTCGTCGGGGGTTATTCTCTGTGTAGGTGGTTTCAAGGTGGACAAAAGCCCAGTTTTAGGACATAAGACTGACTATAATGATTTAAAAAAGCTGAGTAACGAGGGGAAAGTTATATCGCTGGTATGTTCAGTAAAGGCTGATCAGTCCTCTCCGACTCCTTCGGAGGCTCTGGCCAAGAAAATGCTTGAAAAGGTTATGGTTAAGGCGTCTGGACACGGCGGAATAATCGTTACAACTTTTTCTTCCCACATAGCTCGATTAAAAGAGGTCACGAGTTTAGCTAGAGATATAAATCGTGTCCCAGTTATACTGGGGAAATCTCTAAAGAAAAAGGCGAAGGCAGCAGAGAGAATGGGCATCGTTAAGTTTCCTTCGGAAACTAAATTTTTTGGTCATTTAACCTCAATTAGAGAGGCGCTAGAGGTCATCAACAAGTCTCGAGAAAATTATGTTATAATCACTTCAGGTCATCAGGGAGAGCCTAATTCCGTTCTGGCCAGAATCGCTGAGAAATTAGAACCTTATGAAATTGGGGAAGAAGACGATGTTGTTTTTGCGGCCCCAGTTATTCCAAACCCTGTTAATGTCTCTAACCGTGATTTTTTAGAGAAGAAAATTACTGATCAAGGAGCAACTATCCATAGGAATGTTCATGTTTCAGGCCATGCGGGTAAGCCTGGCACAAAGGAACTGCTTGAAAAGGTCTCCCCTGACCATGTGGTACCATTTCATGGAACTATGGATAAGATAAAGTCTGTAATCGATATTGGAAGAAAAATAGGTTTTTCAGAGGAAAGGCTTCACGCTCTTAATAACGAAGAAACTTTCAGATTAGGCGATTAGATGGATGTTTTAGATTACTTAGATGAGAGAAGTAGAGTCGTAAATGAATGTTTGGATAAGGTCTTCTCTGAAAAAATGAGCCCCCAAATATTGAAGAATAGTAGTAAACATTCGGTGCAGGCTGGAGGAAAGAGAATCAGGCCTGTTTTAGCTTTAACTTCTTGCGAAGCTGTGGGTGGTCATTCTGATGATATTGTGGAGATAGCTGCAGCTTTAGAACTTTTGCACACATTTACGCTTATTCACGATGATATTATTGATGAAGACAAGTTCAGGCGTGGGGAAAAAACGGTTCATGAAAAGTGGGGGGATTCTATAGGTATTATAGCGGGTGATGCGTTGTTCTCTAAAGCTTTCGAAATTGTTTCTAGGAATTTTAGGAGAATCGATTTGGAAAAAGATTTAGTTCTTCAAATTTTTGAAATTTTTAGTAAGACTAGTCATCGACTTTGTCAAGGGCAGGCAGTAGACGTAGATTTTGAAGAGAGGGATGAAGTAACTGAAGAAGATTATATGGAGATGGTAAGATGGAAGACTGGTGCTTTGATGAGTGCTTCTGCTGAGGTAGGGGGAATAGTGGGTGGAGGTTCAAAAGAGGAAGTAGAAGCTTTGGCAGAATATGGTAAGTTAATGGGAATGGCCTTTCAGATTCAGGATGATTTACTTGAAATTAGAGAGATGAAAGGACAGCTAAATGATCATAGAGATAGTGATTTTAGTAAAGGAAAATGGACTTTTTTGGCTGTGAAATCTTACGAAAATAGTTCACCTTCAGAAAAGGAAGAATTATTGAAAGCTTTACATGGTGGAGTGGATAATAAAGATACGGAAAAAATGGTTGACTTTTATGAAGAATTGGGAGCTGTGGACTTAGCCGAGGAAAAATCTAGAGAGTTGATAGATGAGGCAAAGAGTAAATTGGAAGTTTTATCATCATCTGATGCGAAAAACTTTTTGTTAGAATTGGCAGAGTTTTCGATAAATCGTGAGGTGTGATATTTGTCTGACAAAAACTTAGATGAGTTAATTCGGCAGTGGACTTTATTAAATGCAATTGAGCATGAAGGGGAAGCGGATACAGGAGCTATAATCGGTAAAATTGTTGCAGAAAAACCCGAGTTAAAATCGGATATACAGGAATTGAAGGGGAAAGTAAACGGGATAGTTGCAGAAGTAAACGGAATTAGTTTAGAGGAGCAAGAGTCTGAGCTTGAAGAGATCGGAGCTCCTGAACGAGAAGAAAAAGAGGAGGGTGGGTTGACAGAGCTTCCGGAAAGGGAAAGATATTCTAATATTGTAACTCGTTTTGCACCCAATCCAAATGGGCCTTTACATTTAGGCCATGTTAGAACAGCTGTTCTATCTCACGAATATGCGAAGAGAAACGATGGTGATTTTATTTTGCGATTTGAGGATACTAATCCTGTGGATGCTGATGATATTTTTTATGATATGGTTCGGGAGGATTTAGATTGGTTGGGATTGGATTGGGATGAGGAGTATATTCAGTCCGATAGGGTAGAGATGTATTATGAACATTTGGAAATGTTGTTGGAGGATGGAAATGCTTATGTTTGTGATTGTGAACCTGAAAAGTTCAAAGGATTGAGGGATGAGGGGGAACCGTGCCCATGTAGAGATTTGACTGCTGAGGAGAACTTTGAGAGATGGGAAATGATGAAAGACGGAGGATATGAGGAGGGGGATGCGGTAGTGAGAATAAAGACTAATATTGAGCATCAAAATCCGGCTTTGAGGGATTGGCCGGCTTTGAGGATTGTAGATTCTACCCATCCGAGAACCGGCAATGAATATAGAGTTTGGCCTCTCTATAATTTTTCTGTTACTATAGACGACCATAAGATGGGTGTAACGCACGTTGTTAGAGGTAAAGAGCACGAGATTAATGAAAGGAAGCAAAGACAGCTTTTTGAGCATTTTGGTTGGGAGTATCCAACAGCAATACAGCATGGGAGGTTATCTGTATCGGGAACAGTTTTGAGTAAAACACAGATATCTAAGGGTATTCAAGAAGGAAAGTTTGATGGTTTTGATGATGTTAGATTAGGAACTATAAGGGCTGTTAGGCGGAGAGGAATTACTTCGGAAGCTCTGAGAGAAATTGTTTTAGATTTGGGCACCACAAAAGCCGATTCTACTCTTAGCATGGACACTCTTTATACAAAGAATAGAAGAATTATCGATGAGAATGCTAATAGGTATTTTTTCGTTGAAGATCCGGTTAAGCTTTTGATATCTAATCCTCCAGAAGAGGAAAAAGTCAGTCTTCGTCTTCATCCGGATGATTCAGAGAGAGGGGACCGTGTTTTACCTTTGGAGTTTGAAGATGGGTTTTTGAAGGTATGGTTATCGAAGAGTGATTTGCATGATGCGGATGTTGGGGATGTGATTCGGTTGAAGGATTTCTTTAATTTTAAATTGATTTCTAAGGAGCCTCTAAAGGCAGAATTTGAAGGTTACGAGTTAAAGGATGGTCCAAAGATTCAATGGATTTCTAAAAAACCTCTGGAAACTGAAATTCTAAAACCTGATGGTTCGGTTGAATCGGGATATTCTGAACCTGAAGTTTTGGATTTGGACATAGGGGATATAATACAGTTTGAGAGGTACGGTTTCGTTAGAATTGACGATAAGGGTTCTGTAATTAAAGCTGTTTACACCCATTCTTGAACCTAATTTTTGCTCTTAGCTACATATAGCGTTTTCTAAGATGAAACACTGCAAACATATAAATAAGGAACATTCCTAATTTTATCAAGCCACGCAGCGCGATGATTGAATAAATAAAATGAAGGAGGTGCTGATTGTGGCAGAAACACCACTATATGTAAGATTTGAAGTTTCAAGGGAAATGGCGGACCGACTATATGAGATTGTTGAGACCGCTAAAGATACAGGCGAAGTCTGTAAAGGAACAAACGAAGTAACGAAAGAGGTAGAGAGAGGTAACGCAGAATTAGTAGTAATGGCGAAAGATGTAGAACCTCCTGAGATTCTTGCCTACCTTCCTCCATTGTGTGAGGAGAAAGAAACAGTTTATGGATATGTTCCTGAAAAAAGAGAGCTTGGATCTGCTGCTGGGATTGATGTTGAAGCGGCTTCCGTTGCTGTAGTTGATCCTGGAGAAGCGGAAGACGAATTAGAGTCGGTCACCGAAGAACTTGAAGAAATAAAAGAAGAGACTGAATAATAAAGAAAATAAAGGGAAGTTACCATGCCCGAGGAAGAAAATAGCATACCAGCTGAAGTAATAGAAATTAGAGGTAGGACTGGAGCTACTGGAGAGATTATGCAAGTTAAAGGCAGGATATTAGAAGGTAATGATAAAGGAAGAATAATCACGAGGAATGTGAAAGGTCCTGTTAGAGAAGGAGATACTCTAATGCTTAGAGAAGTTGAAAGAGAAGCACAAGAAATTAGGGAGCCATAACTATGCCGTCTTCAAAAACATGTTCTTTTTGCGGAGAAAATATATCCCCTGGGAAGGGTAAAATGTACGTTCAAAATGATGGTACAGTTTTGTATTTTTGTTCCCGTAAATGTGAAAAAAATATGTTAGAGCTAGGTAGAAAGTCTGAAGATGTAGAGTGGACGGAAAAAAGTTAGATTCTTTAATTCTGACTGTTAATCTTCGAGTTTGTTTGGCTATTTTTAGGGAATACCTTTATAAAATCATTAATTTGTGTATTTTTTGGATAAGATGGATAAAAAGTTAAGACAGCCTATAATATCTGTGCTAGGTCACGTAGACCATGGGAAGAC
>JGI1684J13235_1000127_pt1 | contig 27686 bp, 27 predicted proteins | sample PonA232FremontCA_2_FD_13235 | JGI IMG/M metagenome (IMG submission 13235) | reverse complement strand
ATGGGATGCGAAGCCTCGGACGTATGCCCTGCGACGTTCACGGGCGATAACCGCGACTGGGACCTCGACGACCCCGGCGGTGCGACACGCGACGAGGCGCGTGAGATACGCGACGAGGTCGAACGCCGAATCGGCGCGATGTTCGACGAACTCGACGAACGGAACTGAACCGCCTACTCCCCTCTACCGAAAAGGTTATCTGAATAACTATTCAATTGTATCCCGATGACAGAAACGGCTGACCGCGACCGGAACGCGGATACCGGACACGACCACGGACCTGACTGCGCGTGTCCCGACTGCGGCGACCCACGCTCGATGGACTTTCTCGACAAGTACCTCACAGTCTGGATATTCGGCGCGATGGCTATCGGCGTCGGTCTCGGATACGTCGCGCCGTCCGTGACTCAGCCGATACAGGACCTATATCTCGTCGAGATAGGTCTGGTACTGATGATGTACCCGCCTCTTGCGAAGGTAGACTACCGACGTCTGCCGACCGTGTTCAGGAACGTCCGCGTCCTATCGCTTTCGCTTGTCCAGAACTGGCTCATCGGTCCGACTCTCATGTTCGCGCTCGCCGTCATCTTCTTCAGCGGTCTCGTACCCGGACTGTCCGCTCGTCCCGAGTTCTTCCTCGGACTCGTCTTTATCGGTATGGCACGGTGCATAGCGATGGTCCTAGTCTGGAACGAACTCGCCGACGGCTCCGCGGAGTACGCCGCGGGACTCGTCGCGTTCAACAGCCTGTTCCAGATTCTGACCTACGGATTCTACGTCTGGTTCTTCGGTCTTTTCCTCCCTCCTCTCCTTGGCATGGACGCGCTCGCCGTGGGGTTACAGAGCTTCGACATCACGCCCGCACAGGTCTTCCGCGCTATCGCTGTCTTCCTTGGCTTACCCTTCTCCGCGGGTATAGCGACGCGTCTCGTCGGCGTCCACGCAAAGGGCGAGGAGTGGTACGCGGAGGAGTTTGTGCCGCGTATCTCGCCGGTCACGCTCGTCGCGTTGCTCTTCACAGTTGTCGTCATGTTCGCCACACAGGGTGAGAGTATCGTCGCACAGCCTACCGATGTTCTACTTATCGCCATCCCCCTCACCGTCTACTTCATCGTGATGTTCGTCGTCAGCTTCGGCATGGGGCGCTCAATCGGCGCAGACTACTCGACAACGACCGCCATCGGCTTCACGGCGGCGTCGAACAACTTTGAGCTTGCTATCGCCGTCGCTGTAGCCGTCTTCGGTGTGGGTTCGGGCGTCGCCTTCGCAACCGTCGTGGGTCCGCTCATCGAGGTTCCCGTTCTGCTCGGTCTTGTCCACGTCGCTCTCCGGCTCCGTCGTCTTTTCGACGCCGACGAGGGCGGGAAGACTGCCGAGACGGTCGCCGACGACTGAACTCGTATGGCAACGCATTTGTTTTTAGGCTGACCAAAAAGGATATGGAACTGACACGGCGCGATGCGCTCGTAGCCCTCGGCGTCGCGGGCACAGCAACCGGAGGCGCGTACGCCGTCTCAAGACTCGAAGACGACGACACAGCCGAGGCTGTCGTCGAACGTCTATCCCACGTCGCCGAGGCTGTATACCCGTCGGAGGTCGATGTTACACATGACTTTCTCGAAACCTACGTCGTCGGACGTGTCGAGGAACGCGACGGCTACCTCGAAGGCGTCACCGACGCCCTCGACAGCCTCGACTCGTACACGCGCAACCTACGTCACGAAGGCTTCGGTGATGCGCCTCCCGACGCCCGTGACTCCCTCCTACGTTACATGGGCGTCGACGAGGCGGAGCCTGCACCCGACGGTACGGAAGCCGAACGCGTCCGTTACTACGTCGTCAACGAGCTACAGTACGCCCTGTACACCACCCCTGTCGGCGGAAAGCTCGTCGGCATCGAGAACCCAGTGGGGTATCCGGGTGGACTCAACAGCTACAGGAGGGAGCCTTGACCGAAGACGGACGCGCCCCGGTTGAGGACGCCGACGTATGTGTGGTAGGCGCAGGTCCTGCGGGTGCGCTCACAGCCTACACGCTGGCGTCGCGCGGATACCGTGTGGTCGTACTCGAAGCCGGCGAGCGGTTCGATCGTGGCGATGACGAACGCCGTATGGAGGAGTCGTTGCGTCCCGCTCATGACGCGGGCGAACTCTGGAATATGGAGACCGGGGACGGCAGGGACGCCTACACGTCGTCGGGCGAACGTTACTACCCGCTCAACGCCGCGCGCGTCAAGGGCGTCGGCGGTTCGACGTTGCACTGGCAGGGTATGGTGATGCGTCTCCACGAGAAGGACTTTGAGATGGAGACGCGCCACGGCGTCGGACGCGACTGGCCCATATCCTACGACGACCTACAGCCGTACTACGTTCGCGCAGAGAAGGAGATGGGCGTGGCGGGCGGTGACGACAACCCGTACGCGCCGCCGCGTAGTCAGCCGTTTCCTCTCCCCGCTTTCGAACCGTCGTACAGCGACAGTCTCTTCTCGGACGCGTGCGACGAGGTCGGCTTGGAGATGCATTCGGTTCCGAACGCACGCAACCCCGAACCTTACGACGGGCGCGGTGTGTGTGTCGGCTACGGAACGTGTCAGCCCGTCTGCCCCTCCGGTGCTAAGTACACAGCGGATGTACATGTAGCCAAGGCGGAGGACGAGGGCGCGCGCGTCATAGACCGTGCGCAGGTCGAAAGGCTCGAAACCGATGGTGAGGGCGACGCCGTCGAGTCTGCGGTCTACACGACGCCGTCCGGGACGTACAGACAGGATGCGGACGCCTTCGTCGTCGCGTGCGGCGGCGTCGAGACACCGCGTCTACTCCTCCTTTCGAGGTCGCGCGACCACCCCGACGGTCTCGCAAACTCAAGCGGTGCCGTCGGACGTTACTTCACCGAACATCTCTTCGTGGGCGCAGGCGGCACCGTCGATCAGCCGACGCGTCAGAACCATATCGGGTTCATAACCTCGGAGAGCCACGCGCTTTACGACGGCGAAGATCCCACGCCTCTCGGTACCAAGTTAGAGTTCCTAAACTACGCCGGACCCTCACCCGCCATCGAAGCGATGAACGCCGACGAATGGGGGGACGCGCTTCTCGAAGACCTGCGTGGCTCTTACGGTAACCACGTCTCTATGGGGGGACTCGTCGAACAGGTTCCAACCGAGAAGAACCGGGTTACGCTCGACAAAACGACGACCGACAACCTCGGTAACCCGGTGCCTGACGTACGTTGGAGCGTCGCCGACCGTGAGGCGGAGGCGATACGCGCCGCAAACACGGTACAAAACGATGTCCTCGGTGCCATGGACGCTGACGTAGGCTGGACGGTTGGTCCGGAGGACACGGGACCCGCATACCACCATATGTGTACGACACGTATGGGTCACCACGACGACGAGAGCGTGGTCGACCACCGAACCAAGGCGCACGACCTCGAAAACCTGTACATATCGTCGAGTAGCGTCTTCGTCACCGCCGGCGCTATGAACCCGACTTTGAGCATCGCGGCGCTCGCTCTCAAGACCGCCGACCATATCGACGACGATATCTAAGCCTGATTAACGTCGACATCCGCATCCGCCGGACGCGTCAGTGAGACGTTGAGTGCGAGCGCAGAGCCGATGCCGCCGACGACCGTAACGCCGTTCTTGACGGCGTGATCGAGAACCGCGACCGCAACCGCCACCTCCCATCCGATCGACGTTGCGCCGACAACGACCGACGAGAATCCTGCCTCGTACAGACCGACGCCGCCGGGTGTTGCGGGTACCACCTTTGCGAGGTTTCCGACGCTGACGGCGAGCAGTGAGAGGGCGACGACGCCGCCGACCGACGAGAACTCCGCGCCAACCGCGTAGAAAAGCACCACAGCCGTAGAGACATCGAGGAACCAGATCACGAGGCTCGCTCCCGCGAGACGTGCGATACCGTCGCGGTCGTCGAAGACGGAGCCAAGGGAGCCGAGGAAGTCGGCGACACCGTCGGCTACCTTGCCCAAGACGCCTTCCCCGCCCGTCGGAACGACGCCGGAGCCTTGTTTCAGAAGGTAGACCGCACCGACCGCGGCGACCGTCACGCCTCCTACACCACCTGCGGCTACGAGCGCACCGCTCCCTTTCGCAGGCTCGAAACCGAAGACCGTGAACGTCCACACCGCCCCTGCACATCCGAGAGCGACGACGGCGACGAGGTCAAGGACGCGCTCCGCGGCGAGCGATGCTACACCTTCGGAGTACGGTACACCGTTGCGTTTCTTAACGACATAAGCGCGCGCCCCGTCACCCGCGCGTGCGGGAAACACGAGGTTCGCCGTCTGGCTCACGAATACCGCACCTGTCATAGCCGTCGCCCTGCATCCGTACCCCATACGTCCGAGTATATTCCTGTACCGTGTACCTCTCGGTATCCATGAGACGGCGTAGACGACGACCGCAACCGCTACGAGCGCACCGTCGGCGTCGGCGATACGTTCGACCAACCCGGATATATCGAAGCCGTCGAGGAAGAAAGCCGCCGCCACGGCTACGACGGCGAGCAGAGCCGTGAACCTGAGCCACGGACGGAGAGCGCGCGCAGTTCCGCGCATACGTCACCGTGTGGCGCTCCCCCAATCAAGCTTCCGAATTTTTTGGTAAACCTAAAAAGACACCAGCCCATGAGAACAAGTAACGTATGGAAGCCCAACCCGTCGCCGAGAGCACCGAAGACCCCCGCTACACGTTCGACGACCTGAGCGTCGTTATGGGGACGTACAACGAGGAAGAGGCTATACGAGCGGTTCTGTCCGATATCGACCGTATCACCGACGGACGCGCGGAGGTCGTCTGCGTCGACGGTTCTTCGGACGCAACGCCCCAAATAGCGCGCGACAGAGGCGCGCACGTCGTTGAACAGGAGCCACAGGGCTACGGCGTCGCCGTCCGCGAGGCGCTCCTCACCCCGGATCGTCCCGTCGTAGTTACCACCGACTGCGACGACACGTACCCGATGGAACGTCTACCCGACTTCCTCGAACTCATCAACGACGGCTACGATGTCGTCAGCGGCGACCGTGTCTCAGGTGGAGCGGACGCGATGCCCCCGCTAAACGAGTTCGGGAACCGTCTCTTCGCGCTCACGGCGTCCACTCTCATGCTCCGCCGCGTCGGTGATACCACCACGGGGATGCGCGCGTACCGGCGCGAGGTCGTCGAGGACATCGAATGGACGGAGAACACGGGACTGTCCGCCGAACTCCTGATACGTCCGTTGATGCGCGGCTACGACGTTACGGAGGTGCCTATAGAGTACGACGACCGTCTCGGGGAGACCAAGCTGGATCCGTTCGCGGGCGGAGCGGCGATAGGTAAGTCGGTTCTCAAGGTGCCTCTTCAGGAGCGGTGGCGACGGCTTCGGTCGTGACCCCTCCGTCGACGACCGCCGCTTCGCCTCCGCAACGTCTGAACGAGTAGCATCTTTCGGTGTACGGCGGTGTAAGGACACGGACACCGTCGCCGTACACCTCGTAGCTCAACGCCTGTCTGTACCTGAACGAGTCGTACCTCTGTGTCACGCCGAGTTCGAGGACGGCTTCGCCGCTTTCGTCGACATCGACCGCGCCCGCCCCGTCGAGAGCCACCGAGGTTTCGTTGACCCACCACTCGACGGTCGCGTTACCGCCCTCGGCGTCTACGGTCGTGTACGTCGTGTCCTCGTCGCCACCAACCGTCGCAACGACCGAGGTCACGCCGTCGGGAACCGGGACGGTCGTCGTAAGACGTACGGCGCTACCTTCCACGATACGGAGGCGTTCGACCACGGGTTCGACCACCGAACCTCCTGTCGGTGCCCAGTCGCCCCTGTACGCGTACCTATAGAGGTCACGGTCGGGGTACGCGTCGACAACCTCGAAGTTTTCGTCCCCGCGGTCGAGAGCGTAAACGGTCGTCCCGTTCAGGTCGGCGTCGTTTCTCAGATACTGGAACGGATGGTTGAGCCAGTCGCCGTACGGCGTCGGCAGGAAGACGACGCCTTCGTACTCCCTCTCCTCGAAAGGCTCGTACGCCGTTTCGTAGCTCTCCGTCACGTCGAGGTTTTCGTCTATCTTGTCCGCCGTGTTCGCCGCCCCGACGCCCGCAAAGACGAGTGCGAGACCGAGGACGACGGCGATACCGGTGCGTCTGTCGAAACCCCCCGCCGTCTCGTAGACAGTGACGAGACCTGCGCCACCGAGGACGGACGCGGGCAGGAGAAGGTCGAAGTGGTAGTGCGTCCCGTACAGATATATCAGACCGTCCGCAGGGTCTGATATGTCGGCGAGTATGTTCAGGTTGCCCCAGAAAAGGACGTTGCCGACGATCACCGATACGGCGACACCGACGAGCAGTATACCCTCGGTGCTCCTTCTGCGCGCGACGCGTAATACGCCGACGCCCGCGAGCGCCGCGCCGACGACGCCTCCGGGACCCCAGTCGACGATGAAACGGTAGACAACGTGCGCGTTCGCCTCCAGCGCGAGTTCGGGCGTGTAGTCACGCGAGTAGCCGAGTATCGCCCTCTCACCGAAGCCGACGCCGTCGTTCGCCGCAAACTCAAGATAAGGGAAGACCAAAGGATCGCCCGTCATGACCTCGTTGTAGGCGAGCGCGACGCCGACGAAGATGAGACCCAGCGCCGCTGTCGTCGAGTAGAGTGCGACCGTCTCGCGTTTCCTTTCGGACAGTACGACGTAGGCGGCGTGGACGACGAACGGCACGGCGAAGACGACCGCCGTGTACTGGCGCGAAAAGAAGGCGATACCGGCGCATACACCGGCGACGGCGGCGTAACGTACGTCCCGTCTCCTCCACGCACGGAGGTACGCGAGAGCGAAGCCGAGGTTGAGCGCCGTCGTGGGTGCATACGAAAGGAAAAGCGACGACTGCACAACGAAAAGCGGCGAGAGCAGGAGTGCCAACGACGCGACGACACCAACACGTCTGTCGAACACCTCCGTGGCGACGGCGTAGACGAGAAGGACGTTGACCACAGCGATAACGACGAGCGCGGCGCGGTACGAGTACAGCGCCTCGCCCAGCGCAAACAAGGCACCCGTTACGGGCGTGTACTTCGGATAGACTGCTCCGCCGTCGGCGACGAAGAACCAAGGGCGTACGGCTTCGGTTAGCTCCCCCGTCTGTATACGTAGCTTCCCGTTTAGAAGCATATCCGCGTGCTGAAGGTAGACACCCTCGTCGTGGTTCGACGAGTGGTAGGGGAAGACGCGCGACGAGACGACCGCGACGATCAGACCCGCTGTCGCCGCTACGCTCATAACCGCGTACCGGAGACGTGACCTATCCAACCTCATACTTCTCCATCGAGAGTATGACGAGCATCGACAGCCCCGATATGCCGACGAGTATCAGCGCCGGAACAGCCGCCTGCCCGAAGAAACCCTCCTCGTACGCCGACCAGACCTGTGTCACGAGCGTCTCGAACCCCGCGGGTCGTAGGAAAAGCGTCACGGGTAGCTCCTTCATCGTCGTAAGAAAGACGAGCGCCGCACCCGCTATGATACCGGGGGTGACGAGAGGTAGCATTACGCGCAGAAACGTCTTACGCGCCGAACCGCCGAGCGTACGCGACGCCTCCGCGAGGCGCTCGTCGAACTGGACGAACGACGCCCTTGTTACTCCCACGGATTCGGGCAGGAAACGTACGAGGTACCCGAAGACGAGCAGGGGAACCGTCTGGTATAGCGGCGTCGGAGAGCCGAAGAAGACGAGCGCGAGACCGAGGACGACGCCAGGTAGGGCGTAGCCGAAGTAGACCGCCTTCTCGGCGAGCCTTCCGATCCTCCCACCGCGTGCCGAGGTGTACGCGATGGGTATCGCCGCCACCGCCGCCGCAAACGCCGCGAGTCCTGCGACGTATACCGAGTTGGAGACGATTCCGGCGCTGAAACCTCCGCCCGACGCGTACGATGCTTCGCCGCGGATGAGCCAGAGGAAAAGGACGCCGACGGGTACGGCGAGTGCGAGAAGCGGAGGTACGAGACACGCACCGACAGCGGGCGTCTTCCAGCTACCGAGTTCCACGACCGACTCGCCACCTCCCGAAACACCGCTACCGCGTGACTCCGTTCTGCCGCGTAGAGCCGTCTCAGCCACCAGAACGACGGCGGCAAGAGCGACGAGCTGTAAAGAAAGAAGCGCGGCGGAGTCGGGACTCCACGTGTTGTAGTTGACGTAGATTACGCGTGTGTAAACGTCGAAACGCATTATCGCGGGTGTGCCAAAGTCGGACAGCGCATAAAGGGCGACGAGCAGGGAACCCGCTCCCACAGCGGGCTTTACCTGAGGCAGAACCACACGACGGAAGACGGAGCCGCGTTTGCTGTTGAGCGTCCGCGCCGCCTCGACGACCGACGGGTTTACCGAGCGCAGAGCCGCGCGCGTGGTTATGAAGACGTACGGGTACGTGTACAGGGTGATGACGAGCGCCGCACCCGTCAGACCGTAGATTTCGGGGAGCGACTCGACGCCGTAAGGTTCGAGAACCGACTGTAGCTCACCGCGTGGACCGAACGCGGTCACGAAGCCGAATGCCCCTATGTAGCTCGGTATTACGAGAGGGAGAGCGACGAGCACGGTAAGAAGGCGTCGGAAAGGGATATCCGTAAACGTCGTTACGTACGCGAGCGGCACGGATATGACGATCGACGCAACCGTAACGACGCCGACCAGAAGGACTGTGTTACCGAAGACGCGCAGGTTCTCGGCGCGGAGAAGAAGCTCGGTAGCCCCTTCGACGGCGACGGCGCGCCGTATGACCCAGTAGAGAGGGAACAGGACGAGGAGAACCACCGCGATACTCGCGGCGGTCGGAAGACGGCTGGAGAGGCGTCCTGTTTCTTGCACCTTACAGTATACCGACGTCGCGCATTAATTCAAGTGTCGGTTCTATATCGGAGAGACGTGTCAGGTCGAGATCAGGCGGGTTTAGCTGGTCTATCGTAGGTAGGTTTCCGAGAGGGTTGACGCCCGGTATGAGGGGATACTCCCCGGTCCGTACGGCGAAGTACTCCTGTGCCTCCGCCGAGAGTAGATGGCGCACGAAGTTTGCGGCGAGTTCCTCGTCGCTCGCCGTGTCCATCACGGTCGCGCCCGCAACGTTGAACAGCGAACCCGCGTCGCCGTCGGTGAACGCGGTTCCGAGCGAAGCGCCCGGGTTCCCCGAAAGTATACGCTGTATGTAGTAGTGGTTGGCGAACCCCGCGACTATCTCCCCGTCACCGACAGCGCTCGCTATCACCTGTTCGTTCGGGTACTCGCTCACGCCGCTCTCAACCATACCTTCGAGCCACGCGCGTGTCTCCTCCTCGCCGTTGAGTATACGCATCGCCGTCACGAAGTCCTGGAACGAGCCGTACGTCGGTGCCCATCCCATCGCACCGTCGAAACGGTCGTCGTCGGGGAAAGCGAAGATATCGTCGGGGACGTCGCTTTCGTCGAACTCCTCCGTGTTGTACGGTATGGTGCGCGCGCGCCCTGAGGTACCGACCCATTCGCCGTCGGGGTCGCGGAACTCGTCGCGTACGAGTTCGAGAACACCGTCGGGAAGCGGTACGGTTCTACCGGCTTCGGCGAGCGAACCGAGAGCGCCGACGTTGACCGTGTAGAAGACGTCCGCGGGGCTGTTCGACCCTTCGACGTTTATCTGGTTGGCGAGGTCGGCGGAGCCACCGTAAACAGGCTCTATCTCAAAGCCGTCGTACGTCGATTCGAGGAACGCGAACAGGTCACCGACGAGGGGCTGACCACGCCCCGAGTAGACCGTGAGAGTCCCTTCGAGGTCGGGCATATCGTCGACGGAAGTCCCTTCGGGTGCGGGACGGTCGGAGCCGGGTCCCGAACCTATGAAGCCGCCTATGCTCGGCACATCGCCGGTTTCGTTTCCGCCGTTGCTTAGCGGTCCTATGCACCCCGTGGCTCCCGCCGCCCCTGCCACACCCGCGTATTTGAGAAGACGCCGTCGGTTGATCTTGTCGTCCATGGCTTACCATACCAGATTTGTTAGGTAAACCTAAAACTTGTCCTTTTCAGTCGTCCGCCACTGCGCGTTCCTCGACGGGGGAGAGGGCGTCGAGACAGTCGAGGTAGTCGTGCGTCATCTCCCCCACGTGGTTGAGGAACGCACCGTTGTTGTACTCCTCCCAGTCGCCCGATACGAGACGGTCGGCAACGTCGCGTGCCACGTCGGCGTACGTCGATGCGTCCTCGCCCGCACCGTCGACTATCTCCCAGAAATGCTCGTTGAGTTCGAGTCCCGCAACCTCGTTCGTCAGGTCGTCGAATGTCGAACGCGGAGCCTTGTTGTGTTCGCACAGGGGCGCGCCGTTGTAGACGCGTCTTCCGAGAACGTCGCACGCGCGTTTGAGAACGACGCCGCTCCATATGTCGTCGAACCTGCCGACGTCCCATTTGTTGTCGTCCATAGGCATCTGGTAGAACGCGGGTACCACCTCCCTGCGGAACGCGAGGTTCATGGAGCAGACGGTGAGGTAGTTACCCCGCCCGGCGACGAAGTCGCGGTCGAAGTCGTCGGCGGTCGTACGCGTCTGCGCCTGTCCGTTCAGGTCGCCGTCCATCAGTATACGTACGGCGTCGAGGTCGGGAACGTTTGTCCAGAGACCCTGTGAAGCCACCACGTCGCCGCGCTCGACACGCGTTTCGTCCGTCTCGATCCTCTCGTCCATCGCCGAGTACGGGTAGCCGCGTGGGTACAGGTCGTCGTACCCCTGATACAGGACGTTGACCCAGCTCTCGTCCGACGAAACCTCCTCGATACCGCCTTCGTAACCGAGGTTACGCAGATGCGTACCGAAGTAGTCGGTACCGTCGTGCGGCAGTGTGTCGTCGTCTATGAAGACGCCGTAGTCGTGCCCCTTCGCCCAGATGTAGAGCAAGCCGAACGTCGTCTCCGCATGACTCGCCGCCGGAACGACGTCGGAGTACTCGTCCACGCCGTTCTCCTCGTACCAGATCTCACGCGCCGTCCCGTCGAAGACGCGTCCATCAACGCCGAGTTCGCGGAGCATCGACCGCATCTCCTCCGTCTCACAGAAGTCCTCCGTGACCAGAACGAACTCGGCGCGCCCAAGGTCGAAGCCGTGTTCGCGCGCGTTCTCGACGTAGTCGCGCACGCATTCGTACTCGCGTATAGTCGGGACGACGACGCATACGTCTTTGCTCGTCATGCGACGACCTTTTAGGGCTACCTAAATGTAACTACCGTTTTCCCGTAACCTCCTCCGCGGCGCGCCGTACGCTGTCCTCGCTGTCGTGCGACGGCTCCCACCCCGTCGCGCACAGACGCGACACGTCGAGACGCATACGAGGAACGTCGCCCTTCCATCCGCGTTCACCGCCCGTGTACTCGAACTCGGGTTCGGCATCCACCGTATCCGCGACGACCTCGGCGATACGCGTCACCGAGACGGTGTCTTGCGTTCCTATGTTGTAGAACGTCTCATCGCACGCGTCGCTCTCGACGACGTGTACCATACCGTCGACGCAGTCGGTGACATGCGTGTACGACTTGCGTTGTCTGCCGTTGCCGAGTATTTCGAGCGTCGACGGATCGTCGTTCAGTTTGCGCACGAAGTCGGGTACGACACCGTGTCCGCGCCCTCCGACGACGTTCGCAAACCTGTAGACGTACGTCTCTAAGCCGAACGTACCCTCGTACGCGGTGCATAGACCTTCGCCCGCGAGCTTCGACGCGCCGTAGAGCGATATGGGTTTGAGCGGTCCGTACGTCTCAGGTGTCGGCGTCGGTGCCTCGCCGTAGACTGTCGACGACGACGCGAAGGCAAAGACGTCCACGTCCGCGTCGCGCACGGCGTCGAGGACGACGTTGGTAGCCTCGGCGTTCTGTTCCATATGTACGCGCGTCTCCTCGGCACCCGAACGCACGTCAGGGTTGGCGGCGAGATGGAAGACGGCGTCCGCACCGTCGAAGGCGTCGTGTACGGCGTCGTAGTCGAGGATATCCGAGACGTGTAACGAAGCGCCTTCGGGGACGTAACCGCAGTCTCCGGCGCTCAGGTCGTCCACGACACGTACCTCGTTCCTGTCTATGAGCGTCTCGACGAGTCTGCCGCCGATGAACCCCGCGCCGCCTGTGACGGCGACCGTCTTACCCGACAGTTCCATACCGCAGAGCGCCGTTCCGCGCCTAAGTAGCTTCCTGAATACGTCGGGGCGATACCGAACCGTTCGCGTGGATGACGGTAGACGAACCTGTTCGGGGAAAGAGTGAATACTCCGCGTGGAAAAGGTAGCAACGTAGTTTAGGTAGCCCTAAAAATGATACGCGAACATCTTCACGAACTGTGGCACGGTATCGATACGAGACCGACGAAGGTTCGTCTGGGAATCGCTGTCTTCACCATCGCTTCCCTACCCGTCTTGGGAACCCTCTCACGAACCGTCGGCGAGGCGTTCAGTCTCGGCGGTTTGACAGTTCCGTTGCTCGTCGTCGCGCATGTCCCCGCGCTGATCGCCGCTCTCGCGCTGTGGTCGGTAGCCAGCGACACGCTCGTACCGAACGGCTGGACGAGGAGGTGAGTCTCGCGCCGGTACTGTATCTCGGTTGGACGACGGTTCCTATCCTCCGTCGACGATACCGTACTCGCCCCAGTTCTCGTCGACGCGTTCCTGTACATCGTCTTTCATCTCTATCTCATCGGGCCAGTCGCGTTCGAACCCTTCGCCTTCCCACGGGCGCGTCGCGTCGATACCCATCTTTCCTCCGTGCGCCTTCCTCGGTGCGGCGTGCTCTAAATGATCGAGAGGCGCGCGCTCTATTATCTCGACGTCGCGCGCCGCGTCCATACGTGACGTGACCGCCCAGAGCACCTCCGCCTCGTCATGTACATCAACTTCCTCGTCTACGACGACGACCGTCTTGGTGAGCGAAAGCATCCCTTGGGACATCATACCCATCATCACCTTCCGCGCGTGCCCCGGATACGCCTTGTCGATGCTGACGACGAGAAGGTTGTGGAAGACACCTTCGACGGGTAGGTTCATGTCGACCACCTCGTCGAACTGCGTCCGTACCAGAGGGAGGAAGATACGTTCGGTCGCCTTGCCGAGGTAGGCGTCCTCCTGCGGCGGCTTCCCCACGATCGTCGTATGGTACATCGGATCCTCGCGCCGCGTTATACAGTCCACCTCGAAGACGGGGAACTCCTCGACGGGCGTGTAGTACCCCGTGTGGTCGCCGAAGGGTCCTTCGGGACGTTTCTCAGGAAGTACGCGTCCTTCGAGAACTATCTCGGCGTTCGCGGGCACGCGCAGATCGACCGTTTCGGCTTCAACCAGAGGCACTCCTTTGTCGCGTAGGAAGCCCGCGAGAAGGAACTCGTCTATGTCGAACGGGAGCGGCGCAGTACCTGAGTAGACCGTCGCGGGATCCGCGCCGATTGCGACCGCAACCTCCATACCTTCCTCGTCCCCCCCCGGTACTGCTTAGCGCCGTGCTTATGCATCTGCCAGTGCATCCCCGTATGTGTCTCGTCGAAGACCTGCATACGGTAGACGCCGACGTTGCGTTTCCCTTCAGGACCCTCCGAGATCACGAGCGGGAGGGTGATGAACCTCCCGCCGTCTTCAGGCCAGCATTTCAGTATCGGATAGTCGGAAAGGTCGGGGTCGTGGTCGACGACCTCCTTACACGCCGCCTTGCGCGCCTTCGTCTTCGTCGGCGGGTAGTTACGGAACTCACGGAGAAGGTCTATACCCTCCTTGACATCGCCCCAGTTCTTTATAGCGCCGACGACCCCGCCCACGTCGGGGGGGCGGAAGCTAAGTATCTCCTCGATACGTTCGGCTATCTCATCGAGTTCTTCTACTTCGAGTGCGAGACGTATACGTTCGACCGACCCCATCGAGTTGATCAGCACGGGGAAGTCGCTTCCCTCAACGTTCTCGAAAAGAAGCGCCTTGTTGTGTTCACGTTCGCGCCGGGAGACGCGATCCGTAATCTCGGCTATTTCGAGAACAGGGTCGACCTCTTTCTCCACGCGGACGAGTTCGCCCTCTTCGTCGAGGGTTTCGGTAAAGTCACGGAGGTCGTCGTAAGCCATGCTCTACATGGGGGCGCACGGCGGTTAACTCTTGTCTCACGTATCCGTATCGCCGTACGTCCGTTCATCGTCCTTGCCGTCGAACCCGCCCTCGTGCCGTGCCGCGTAGTACTTGGGTCCTACGGTTCCCGACTTCGTCTTGAACGACCTGCGCAGGAGGTAGAGAGAGACGATACCCAGACCCGCGAGGTACGGCGCGTAGCCCGTCCCGCCGTGCGCCAAAACCGTCGCGCCGACGATCGACGCGCTACCGACGAGGGCGTACGACAGACGTTTCCCTAACTTCTCGATATGTTTACGCGAGTCCTCGAAGTCAGCCACGACCTCAACGTTATCGCGTCCTATCTTGTCGAGGCTGGCTTCGAGCTTCGACGGTGTGCGCGCCACCGATCTGAACGCCTGCTTGAACCCTTCCCACGCACGTACCGCACGCCCCCGTATCTGTTTCTGAACGAAGCCCTCTTCGATAAAGAACTCGCGCGCAACGTCGAGGAAGTCGAACTCAGGGTCGAGTTCGAGACAGACGCCCTCGATGATCGTCGAGACACGTAGACCGAGTGCGACGTACGACGGGATACGTAACGGGTACTCGTAGACCGTCTCCTCGACCTCGTTAAGTAACTGCTGGACGCGCATCTCGTCGACATCCCCGCCCGAAAGATCCTCTATGGCTATCTCGATAACCTCTACCATAAGCTCGCGGTCGACGTCGCGATCCAACGTACCCATGTCTATCATCGCGTCGATGACCTTCTCGGCGTTCTTGTTCGAAGCGGCGAGGTAGAAGTCGACGAAGGTCTCCTGCAACGACGGCGAAAGCCTCCCGCTCATACCGAAGTCGTAGATGACGATACGTCCATCGGCGTCGACGGCGAGGTTTCCGGGATGGGGATCACCGTGAAAGACGCCGTCTACGAGCGTCATCTTGAGGTATATCTTTTCGAGGTCGCGCGCTAGCCTCTCCGTGTCGTGTCCGAGACGGCGTAGGCTCTCCACGTCGTTTATCTTCGTACCGCCTATGTACTCCATCGTGAGGACGCGCCGCGAGCAGACGCCGTCGTACGTCTCGGGCATACGGACGCGGTCGTCGCCCTCAAAGTTACCGCGTATCTCGTCCAACATCGCCTTCTCGCGCCCGTAGTTCATCTCCTGCTTGATACGGCGCTCGAAGTCGCCTGCGAGTCCTTCCATCGAGTCGGCGTGGGCGTCCTCCCCCGCGATACGTGCTATACGTTGGACGACGGGCAGAAGGAAGTTTAGTGCGCGCAGGTCGGCGTTGACGAGTTCCTCGACGCCGGGGCGGCGAACCTTGACGGCGACCTTCTCGCCGTGGAAGTAGGCGGTATGTACCTGTCCAAGCGAAGCGCCCGATACGGCGTCGCGCTCGAACGTCTCGAAGACAGCGTCCGGATGCCCTATCTCTTCCTCGATTATACGTTCGACCTCATCGTACGGCGCGGGCGGTACGTCGTCCTGTAGCTCGATTAGCTCGTCTATGTACGTCTGTGGGACGACATCCGGACGTGTCGAAAGAACCTGTCCAAGCTTGATGTAGGTCGGACCGAGGGACAGGAGAGTGTCCGTAAGCCGTCGCGCCCTCCTGTCCTGCATCTCAGGGGTGACGTCGCGTCCGGGTCCGAAGAACAGCCATCTGTTCCTGTCGCGTGCGTACGTCAGCGCGAGCGGGAGGAACCGCAGGAGTGCTTTGATTAGACGCCAGTAAGCCCTCGCCATCCCGGCTTACCAGTCTACTCCAGATCTATCTCGCTCGTCTCCTTCTTAGGTAACGTGACGCGTAGAAGACCGTTCTCGTACGTTGCTTCCGACCCCGTGTAGTCGACCTCGACGGGTATGGGCACCCTGCCGCTTACGAAGTCCGAACGCGCCTCGGCGACGTACTCGAAGCCTTCCTTAAGCGGCTTCTCGCGCCGCGCCTCGATGCCGAGTACACCGCCTTCCTCGCCTACAGCTCCCTTCTCATCGTACGTCAGGTCAAGGCTGTGCTTCTCGCATCCCGGCAGGTCGACGAGAACCAGTACCTCGTCGTCGCTTTCGAGAACGTCGGCGAAGACGGGTATACGTTCGCCGACGACGCGCATGAGTTCAGCGCCTTCCTCTTCGAGACGTCGCAGAAGACCGTCTGTATCAATCATGGAACCAGAATAGGGTTTGTTCCATATAGTTCTTTATGTTGCGTACCCCACGACGAAACCCGTTCGGGCGTTTACAGATCCTCAGCGACCTTACCGGCTACGTCCCTCGCCTTCTCGGCGAGTTCTTCGTCGACACGTCCTTTACCGACCGCCTCGGCGAGTTCGTCCTCGTCGACGACGCGTACCTCGCCGTCCACCTTCACGACATCGATATGCAGATCGACGTACACGACGGTATCGGGGTAGAGTTCGAGAGGCGTACAGACGTTTACGTACGTCCCTTTGGCTTCGCCGTCGGACGACTCGTACACCGTCGGGTATGCCCACGCCCCCTCCTCGAAACGCGTACGCGCGATGTCGCCGTCCTCGCGTTCGACACCGAGTGCGTCGTACTCCCCTGACGACGTTATACGGCGTTCGACGGTGACCTCGCCGGTGTCGCCGTCCGCCTTAACTACCTCGCCGCGTCCGAGAGAGGGGAAACGTCCGTCGGGCTTCCCGTGTAGTATCTCGGTCTGGTCGCCCTCGTTGGGTCCGAATCTGCGCGCGACTACACCGAAAGGGAACGTATCCGAGGGGTCAGGGCTGTCGACGAGGCTCTCGGCTATATCCACGCCCCCGGCGGCGGCGTTGCTCGTCGCCTTCAGACGGTGGTGTCCCGGAACAGTCGCCGTCTCCTCACCGCGTGCTTCGTCGTACCCACACCGTCCCTCGCGTCCGAGCCAGAGCCATACGGCTTCGTCTTCCGTCCCCTCCGAACCTGTCTTCTCAACCGCGTCCTCAACCGCCGCGCTAAGCTCGTCCATGCCCGCGTCGAGGGCGTCGCGTGAGTAGATAACGCCCCATCCCGACGGCGGTTCGACGCCGAGCGTCGAGACCGTACGTGACAACTGCGTCGCGTCCTCCTCCGTTCCTCCCTTGACACGTACACCGCTTCCGTTCCGGACGAGAGTTACCATCCCGTTCCCGACACGTTCGCCCTCGGCGACGACGGGTGAACCGTCGCTCCACGGAGGCTTTTCGTCGACGACCGTGACACGGGGTTCGTCGCCTTCCTCCACGCGTCCTTCCGTATTCGAGTACGGCAGGAAGCCGCGCCCGTTATCGAAACCCACGAATGCACCCGAACCCGCCGTTTCTTCCACCGTCGCGTCGCGGACAGCCCCCACGGGAACCGCGTCGAAAACGAACGAGTCGGTTCCGACGGCGAGGCTTTCGGCGACACCGGACGCGCCCTCACCGACGGCGTAGACGCCGAGGTAGTCGTCCGACGACCGGAGCCTGACATCCGGATCACCTTCCCCGAACGAGGCACCGAAACGGTCGCGTATAGGATCCGAAGGCTCCACGACCTCGTGCCCTGCGTCGATGAGCAGACGCGTTGCGGCTGTGGCGTAGACGCCACGTACCTTTACTCGCATACATCCTCTTCGGGTGCGCCGTTCAAATAACGTCCGAAGACGTATGTCACACGCGCACGAACCACCGATATGCACGACGTAGAACGTTACCTAAGGATACGGAGCGCGTACGCGCCGTCTTTCCTACACGACGGCTCTCTACTGTACATGAACGACGCCACGGGCGCGGCTCAGGCTTGGCGCGTCGACGAACCACTCGGCTGGCAGTCTCAGGTCACCTTCGGCGACGAACCCGTCTCTTTCGCCGTGGCTTCGCCCGAACGCAACGAGCTAATCTACGGACGCGACGAGGGTGGAAACGAGCGCACACAGCTTTTCCGCGTCGACGCCACGGGTGCGGACGAGGTCGCTCTCACCGACGAACCCCAAGCCAAACACCGCTGGGGCGGATGGTCGCACGACGGAGAACGGTTCGCCTTCGCGTCGAACCGACGTGACAGCCGTGTCTTCGATCTCTATGTTCAGGGACGCGACGAGAAAGAAGCCACCCTCGTCTGTGAAACAGACGGCTGGTACTCGGTCGTCGGATGGCTGTCCGACGACTCGGCTCTCGTCGTCCGTGAGGCGCGTTCGAACTTCGACCACGATATCTACACCGTCGGCACCGACGGCGGCGAACTCGAACGCGTCACCGACGCCGAACGCGAGACGCGTTACAGAAGCATCAACCCGTCGCCCGACGGCGGTTCGCTCTACCTCTCGACCGACGAGGGCAACGATACGCTGTACCTCGGACGTCTCGACATAGAGACGGGCGAGATGGAGAAGGTCGTAGACGGCGGCGACCGAAACGTCTCCGGCGTCTCCGTCGACGACGAGACGGGTAAGGTCGTCTACGGGAGGAACGTCGAAGGCTACACCGAACTCCGTACGGCGGAACTTGACGACGGCGAGCTACACGGACTCCCTACGCCCGACCTGCCTGACGGCGTCGTAGGCGGCACGTCGTTCGGACACGACGGCGACCGTTTCGCGGTCACCGTCACGCGACGGAGACGTAACCCGAACATCTACGTGGTTGAGTTTGAGACGGGCGAGGCGACACGGTGGACGGACGCGACGACGGCGGGTGTACCGCCCGAAACCTTCGTCGGTTCGGATGTAGTCCGTTACGACTCCTTCGACGGTCTGAGCGTACCCGCGCTCTTCTCGACACCGGACACGGAGCGCCACGAACCGCCGTACCCCGTCGTCGTCGACATACACGGCGGTCCGGAGAGCCAACGCCGTCCATCCTTCTCCGGACTCCGTCAGTACCTGCTCGGTTCGGGGTACGCGCTTCTCGAACCCAACGTACGCGGTTCGACGGGGTATGGGCGCGAGTACACGACGCTCGACGATCGCCGGAAACGTATGGACGCCGTCGGCGACATCGGTGCGGCGCTTGACTACCTCGCCGAAAGGAACGATGCCGACGAGGAACGCGTGACGGCGTACGGCGGTTCGTACGGCGGCTTCGTCGTGCTCGCCGCACTCGCTGAGTACCCCGAACGTTGGGCGGCGGGTGTCGACGTCGTCGGTATCGCAAACTTCGTTACCTTCCTCGAAAACACGGGCGAATGGAGGCGCTCGCTCCGCGAGGCGGAGTACGGCTCGCTCGACGAAGACCGTGAGTTCCTCGAAAGGATCAGCCCTATCAACAACGCGGATGAGATACGCGCGCCGTTGCTCGTCATGCACGGTGCGAACGATCCGCGCGTACCTGTCGACGAGGCGGAGCAGATAGCCGACGAGGTATCAGAGCACGCGCCTGTCGAGAAGCTGATCTTCGACGACGAAGGGCACGGATTCTCAAAACGCGAGAACCGTATAGAGGCGTACACGACGATGGTCGACTTCCTCAACGAACACGTCTGACCCTAAGGCTTACACGGGTGACACGCCAACCTCAGCCATGGAGAAGGTAGCTATCGAAGATGTCGAAAACGAGGTGAACCCGATGCGCTTCCATTCGGTACGCCGCCCCGTCTCACGCGCTCTCGGCACCGAACATTTCGCCATGAACTACTTCGAACTCGAACCCGGCGAGTCGTTTTCGGGCGGTATGCATACCCACCACGATCAGGAGGAGGTGTTCTACGTTCAGGAAGGGACGGCGACGTTCGAGACGCCCGACGGCGAACCCGTTGTCAGGGAAGGCGAACTCATACGTTTCGCTCCGGGCGAGTACCAGAAAGGGTGAACTACCTCGGAGGGTCAAGTCCCGAGGCTTCCCAGTTCAACGACACGCTTTGCATCGACTGCCTCCCGCTGAGGCGACGACGCAGGGAGCGCGGTCTGCATGGGCGTCACTTCGGAGCGTCCCTCTCCTACCTGCTTCAACCCGCGACTGAGAATGTTCTTCGCCGCGTTCAAATCTCGATCCTGCGTGTGACCGCAGGCCGGACAAGAGTGTTCACGCACCCACAACGGTTTATCCGTGGCTACGCCACACGATGCACACTCTTTGGTCGTTCCGGCTGGTTCAACACTCACAACGTGCGTCCCGTGTAGGTTAGCCTTGTATTCCAGCAGTTCGAGAAACCGCGACCATGCGGCATCTTGCTTGTTTTTCGCGTTCTGGGATGTTTCCAACATTGGCTTCACATCCAAGTCTTCGACAGCCACAAGATCGTATTCAGTGACCAACCACGTTGTGAGTTTGTGCTGGAAATCCTGCACTTTGCGCTTGATCTTTCGGTTGGCTTTCGCCACCCGTTGGCGTTGTTGCTCCCAGTTGTTCGATCCATGTTGCTTCCGCGAGAGGTTTCGTTGCTCGCGCCGCAACCGCTCATATTCGTCACTGAGACCGAGCGTCCCGACTGCGAGGTTATCAGATGTGTGGATGTAGCTGGTGATGCCCAGATCAACACCCACGCAATCTGTTGGCTCTATCTCACTGAGGGCTGGTTTTTCCGGTGCCTCGTCCACCTCAACGACGAGTGAAACATACCATTCGCCGGTTGGCTCTTTTTTCAGTATAACTTCGTCAATCTCATCGGCATCGGGAACAGGTCGATTAGCGCGAATGTTGAACCAGCCGACCTTTTCGAGTCGGAGTCGCACAAACCTCTCACCGTCCGTGTTGTGATCCACGTTGAAACGGCTGGATTGGTTGTACGATACTGACCGAAATTCACCACTACCTTGCCACCGTAACCGCCCAACATCATAGCCATTGTCTCGACGTTCAGACAGCGTTTCAAGATCGCTGTGGATTTGGCTAATCGCCTGTTGTGCGGCGTGTCGGGATGGCTCTGCGAAGATCGGTCACCGGTTTACCCATTCAGTGAGCTTATTATGTTGGTCATAATCTGATGGTCGGTGGCTATGGTCAGATTGATAGTAATCTCTGACGGCGTGATTCCGAATCTGCCGGAGGATGTCGATCTGCCGCCATGCTTCGCTAGCGACCCCATTGGGGAGATACGCGCGAAAGCGAAGCGTTGCTTGCATCGAGTTAGTCCAGTTTTTTCACGGTGAGTTTCAGTTGATCGCCTGATTCGAGATCAAGCCCGTCACGGACATCTTCGGGGATCGTTACCTGCCCCCTGTCTCTGAGTTTTGGGTAACATTCCATCGTACTCAATACGATTATTCTTACTGAATCATATTAAATATAACGATTGTCGGCTTCACCTTCGGGGGTCAAGCCAAGGGAAATCAAAGATTTCCCGTATCCCGAAAAGCTCCCCTTTTCGAAGACCCTTAGGCAGTCGCCTTGGCCGCCTGTACAACGACCCCGACGAGGGCGACGGAAACGAACGCGTCGTCGGTTTCGCACTCGGCGCACCCGGCGCATCCCACGACTGGGACGAACTCGAATCACTCGTGCCCTGCACGGACTGCGGCGAGAGGAAGCCACACGGCGTCGAACTCGCTGACGGAGCCTTCAAACTCACCTGCGAGGACTGCGGTAACACGTTGGAGATAGGCGGATAACGAAACCCTCTCGTACGGTGCAGGCGTATCTTATACGTGGAGATAAGAGAGCTATACGCCGCGCTTGTCGACCTACACGGCGAACCCGACGGTGCCCCGGTCGAACACGGTAACGGCGAGGGGGTACGCCAGCTTCTGACGACCATACTTTCACAGAACGTCGCCGACACACAGACTGCACGCGCCACAGAGGCGCTTTTCGAAGCCTACACCGACTACGCGGCGATCGAGAACGCCGACACCGACGAGCTCGCCGAGGTGATCTCCGTCGTCGGTCTCAAGAACCAGAAGGCGGAAAGGATACAGCGCGCACTCACCGCGGTACGTGAGGAGACGGGCGGCTACTCGCTCGGCTTTCTCGACGGGATGGACACCGACGAGGCGCAGACGTGGCTCGAAGATATCAAGGGCGTTGGACCTAAGACAGCCAACGTCGTCCTCAGCTTCGGATTCGGGAAGCCGTCGTTCGCCGTCGATACACACGTCGAACGTCTCTCCAAACGTTTCGGTCTCGTGGACGAGACGGCGACGAACGAACGCGTCCACCGCGTTATGAACCGGAGGGTACCCGACGGTATCAAGTACGAGCTACACGTCCTCATGATAAACCACGGGCGTGGGTTCTGTACCGCACGTAACCCCGACTGCGACAATCCCGTCTGTACACGTTACTGCTCGTGCGAAGTCTGCTCATAGACGACCTGCCCTAAGAGCTTTCCGGCTGTCCCGACAAGACCGTCCATGCCAACGCAGGACGAGGGTAAGCCGGGCGACCTGTTACGTGAACGCGCGGGAGAGGGGCGCAGGAAGCTCTGGTTCCTTCTTGAAGCCGACCGCTGGCTCGTGACCGCGGTTTTCATGCTGATCGTCTTCGTCGCACTGTCCGCCGCGGGCTACCTCCTACCTTCTGCGGAGAAAACACTCCTAAACACCGACTCCGTCGACACGGTCTTCCAAGGCTTCCTGACGGCGACCATAACCGGTGTTACGCTCGTCCTTACGCTCAACCAGCTCGTTCTGTCGCAGGAACTCGGCTCCGTGAGCGACCAGCGCGAACGTATGGAAGGTGCGTTGGAGTTCCGCAGTGACACCGCGGATACACTGGACGTGACCGTCAGCCCCGCCAAGCCGTCGAAGTTCCTCCGAGCCTTGGTTCAGGAGTCGGGAAGCTCGGCTAAGAGCCTCCTCGACTCCGTCGGTGACGACGGGGAGATCGCCGACGATGTCGAGAACCTGACCGCGGGTCTCGTCGAGAACGCCGAACGCGTCTCACAGGGACTCGACGGCGCACAGTTCGGCGAGTTCGATGTCGTCTCGTCCGCGCTCAACTTCAACTACTCGGGAAAGATCTTTGCGGCGCAACGTATCCGTGAACAGTACGGCGACAGACTCGGTGAGGACTCCGTGGAGGAGATAGAACGCCTCGTCAAGCTACTCAAGACGTTCGGGCTGGCGCGCGAGCATTTCAAGACGCTCTACTTCCAGTGGAGCCTGATCAACCTGTCGAGACGTATACTCGTCGCCGCGGTACCCGCACTCGTCGTATCGGCTGTCATGGTACTCTTCTTCGATGCCACGGCTTACACACATATCGGCAACGACACGCTCGTTCTCTTGATCGTATCTGCCGTGACCGTAGCCGTCTCACCGTTCATGATACTACTGGCGTACGTTCTCAGGATCGCCACCGTCACCAAGCACACGCTGTCGATAGGTCCTTTCGTGCTCCGTCAGGACGACGACTTAGCCGAGATTGACCTGACCGACTCGTAAGGCTCAGACGGTTAGACGCGTCCCCATCTCTATCTCGAAGCCTTCGCGTCTCGTCTTCTCGAAGCCGACGCCGTTGTACAGCCTCACCGCCGCGCGGTTCCATCTTTCGACGCTGAGCCAGACATCGCGTACGCCGCGGTCGTAGGCGAGCGAGAGAACACCGCGTATCAGACGTGAACCCACACCCGCGTGCTGGTGGCTCTGTGCGACGAATATGGCGAGTTCGTGCGCGTCCATACCTTCGTCACCCACGAGCGTCGCGTGACCCACGGCGTCGTTGCCGTCCCACGCGACGGTGTTGACGCCTTCGAGTATACCTTCGAGCCACCGCTCAAGCGCGTCGCCGCGTACGGGCGGTATCCCCTGCGCACGGTCGCCGGGGTCGAACTCCTCGTACATGCTCAGAAGCGCTTCCCTTTCGCCGTCGTACTCACGGACTTCGATCGCGCGCCCTTCGCCGTCGTCGAACTCGAAAGGCGTCTCCGGGAACCCCGACACGTCGGTTATACCTTCCCCGTTCATCGAACTAACTTCACCGAGGTATGTGAGTTTAGGAGGACGAACTCGGCGACGCGTCCAACCTGTATCTTACCCATCGCGCTCGTCTCCCCCCCGCCGAGAACTATCTCGTCGTATCCGTTGCTCTCCGCGAACTCGACGAGGGCGCTTCCAGGATCGCCCGAAAGCCGAACCACGTCCGCGTCTACACCGTATTCTTCGATTATACCTTCGACGCGATCCTCCACCTCGTCGCCGGCGGGTGTGCTGTCCGGGTTCTCGATGACGGCGACCGTAAGCTCGTCTCCGGTCTCCGCTACCCTGTCGAGCGTATGCTCCAGAGCACGTATTGAGTCGTCGGTGCCTCCTATGCCCAGAACTGTCTTCATCGTAGGCGCTTCGTGTCCGCACCGGATAAGTGTGTGTACTACCGTCGCCGGTGAACGACCTCTCGGCTCAAACGAACTGAGGCTTGTCGGACAGAAGCAGAGGCGTATACCGTTCGCGTGTCGGCATGCCCTTGACGCGTTCGTTTATCTCGTCGACGAGTTCCTGAGGAGTCTCCGTCCGCTCCTCGCCTTCCTCACGCACACGGACACTTAACGTACCGTCTTCGACCTCTTCGTCACCGACGACGGCGATGTAAGGCACCCAGTCCTGCTCCGCCTTACGTATCTTCTTACCGACTGTCTCGTCACGGTCGTCGATGTCGGCGCGTATACCCGCTTCTGAGAGCGTCTCCGCCACCTCGGCGCAGTGGTCGGTATGCTCGTCGCCTATAGGTACGAAACGAACCTGAGTCGGCGACATCCAGACGGGAAGCGAAGGGGTCTCGCCGTCGGCGTCCTTCTTCTCCGCCGCGGTTTCGAGCAGGGCGGCGAAGGCGCGCTCGATACTTCCCGACGGCGAGTAATGGAGAAGAACGGGTTCGTGTTCACCCTCGTCGTCGTAGTACTCGATATCGAAACGGTCGGCGCTCTCCACGTCTATCTGAACCGTCGGGTTCTCCATGGGTTCGCCGCCCGCGGTGACCGCGAGGTCGATTTTGACGCTCCAGTAGTGTTTGCGCTCAGGTATGACCTCGACGAGAACGGGTTCGCCTATCTCGTCGGCGATATCCTCGAACCATCCGCGGTGGTCGTCGAAGTAGTCGCGCGTCGTACGTAACGCCGCCGTGTAGTCCAGACCGAGGTCGTCGCCCGTGCGGTATCCGAGTACCGCCTGCTTCCTGAACTCGTCCTGTGCCTCCTCCATGTCGGCGCACGCGGTATGCATGTCGGGCATCGTGAAAGCACGGAGACGTTTGAGACCCGACAGTTCGCCGCGCTGTTCGCGCCTGAACGAGTACTTCGACATCTCGTAGACGCGTAGAGGAAGGTCGTTCGACGCGATATGCATGTCACGCATCACGGAGAACTGTCCGAAGCAGGCGGCGAAACGTAGCATCATCTTNCGGTCGCCCGACTCNAACCTGTACTGNCGCTCACCGAACTTCTCCGAGTGCTCGTGTATGCAAGGCGCGCCGAGGTCGTACATGATAGGCGTCTCGACGGGCATACCCCCGTAATCGACGACGAGATCGTCAACGTAGTCGATGAGAAGGTCACGCGCGCACTTGCCGCGTGGGTACCAACGGAAGTTTCCGGGGTCGCTTAGCCCGTCGTACCCCACGAACTCCTTGTCCCGCATCATACGTATATGTGCGTCCTCCTCTCCCTCTTCGCCGCCTCCTCCTTCACCTATCTCGTCGTCTATCAGCGTACGGAGGTCGCCGTCCACCTCGTCGCGGAACCCTTCAGCGTCGTGTACCTCGCCGTCGGGCGTCATAACGAGGTAGTCGCTCGGCTCCGTCTCCTCTTCGTCTTCCTCGTCCTCTTCGTCCGCCGTCACCTCACGCGGCTCGACGACGCGCGAAAGCTCCGACATGGGGTGCCCCTTGCACGAAAGCTCGAACGACTTGTACCAGCCGAACGGCGCGCGCTGAACCTCGTATCCGTGTCCCTCTCGAAGCGCGCCCGCGATACGTTTCAGGGCTGAGACGGCTGTTTCGGGCGACGCGAGATCCTGAGAAAGATGTGCGTAAGGGTAGACCATGACGCCCTTGACGCCGAGTTCGTCCGCAACGTCGACGATCTCCTCGACCGCACCTTCTACGACACCGTCGACATCCTCCTCGTCACCCTCCTCGACGGCGATGAAAGCCGTCAACGCCTCTTCGAGACGTCCTTCGAGAGCCGGTTCGTCCTCCGCGACGGGCGTCTCGTCCCTTGCCTCGTACTCGATGTAGTCCGAGTGTATCAGCAGTAGCTTCATACCCCGAAGTTTCCGCCCAGAACTAAGTAGCTTCCGTATCATGTAGACGTATGGAGCGCCACGATCATACGACGTGCGACCTCTGCGGCGGTCGTGTCGTACACGTTCACTGTGAGTACCGGTGCAAACGTTGCGGATACGTCCGCGACTGCTCCGACCCCGACAGGTAAGAGACGAACGTTCCGCGACCCGTGACACTTTTGTCGCCTCCGTCCGACGTAACCCTAATGAGCTTGGTATGTTCTCTCGCGGGTCACGACTGGGGGGAGGAGCGCGTTGAGACGGAGCGCGACGAGGCACGCGGACAGGTTGCGGTCACGGAGCGCGAGTACCGCGAATGCACGCGTTGCGGCGAACGGCGTATCATCTCAGAGAACACAGAGGTGCGTCCCACCGCCGACAACCGAGAGGAGACGGACGAAACGCCGGTCAAGGAAACCGAAGCCTCCGACGCCCAGACTGAGATGGAGGAGGAGGAGAAGTCGACGTTTGCGCCGTCCGACGGCTTCGATACCGACGAGACGGAGGACGCCGCCATAATCGACGATACGGAGATGGAAGGCGTGACCGAACCGGGGGAAGTCGAGGGCGACGAAGACGGTGTACAGAGCCGCGTACGTGAGTCGACGGGCGCGGAGGTCACGCGCGAGACTACACCCGACGGCGACGAAGACTACGTCTGCCCCGACTGCGGATTCTCCACCTCCGACCCCTCTCTCCGCGCGGGCGACATCTGCCCCGACTGCGGCGGATACCTCGAAGAGACGTAGCGCAACGCATTTGTCGCACCCCCGCTTTTCGCGTACATGCGCTACTACAAGATGCGCCGCGGAGAGTATATCGACGAACGCGTACCCGATATGCGTGAGAAGGTCGAGGAGTACTTCGGCGGTATAGGCGGTACCGACGACCGCGACGGCGTTGAGATGTACGTCGTCAAGGATACGATGGTCTTCGACCGCGTCGAGGTCGGCGTCGACGAGCGGTCGAACGCGAAGGATCGTCTCGCCGTCCATTTTGAGGAGAAGGACGTGTCGACACTACAGGAAGAGGGGCTTCTTGACGAGGCGGGACCGGCGCGCGAAGCTAAGAACTCCTTCCTCAAAGACGTGACAGGACGCGACGCCAAGTCACGCCGCGAGTCGATGAAACGCGACGTGGAGCCGGACGAGGACGTGGACGTCTAGCGCCGCTGGGTTTATACACAAGCAGGGTTTACCTTGGCTAAGGAAAAACCGATGGACTCGTCCGAGCTGTTAGATATACTCGGAAACCAGAACAGAAGGAGCATCCTACGTCTCCTGTCTCAGAAGCCGTGTTACGTCACTGAGATAAGCGAGTACATCGGCGTCTCGCCCAAGGCTGTTATCGACCATCTGGAGATGCTTGAGGAAGCCGGTTTGGTCGAGAGCCACGTCGACGACCGCCGGAGGAAGTACTTCCATATATCACGTAGCCTACGTCTTGAGGTCGATGTCTCGCCGTACAGGTTCGG
>JGI1684J13235_1000123_pt1 | contig 28174 bp, 29 predicted proteins | sample PonA232FremontCA_2_FD_13235 | JGI IMG/M metagenome (IMG submission 13235) | reverse complement strand
TGCAGCCTTTTGCTCTCCAGATGCGGCGGTCTGGCTGGCGTTGCCCGTCTCGGAGAGATGCGCATCAGGGGGTGAGCTCTCCCCGCTGTGGGTTGCGCATCCCACAGCAAATCCCGTCATCAGGACAAGGCTGATCACAAAGCAATATTTGAGGAGCTCTGTCTTCTTACTCATCCTTCTCTCCTGCTGATTGCGGAAGCTTCAGCACGGTTTGCTTGGATTTTCTTTCACCCATGACATCCACGTAATACTCACGGATGATCACTCTGTCCGACTCGATGCTTTCCACACGAGCCCCTTGAGTCCCGATTTCCGTGCCCTTTTGCAGAATGTATCCCTTTCCGCTGGGAAGTTGCACCAGAGCGCTGGCCCCGTCGGAAGCGCCTTGGCTGAGAATCCCCTCCAATTTCATCTGGGAAGGCGTGATCTTTTCCAAGGGGGAAAGATTCCTCTGGTTTTCTTTTTCCTCTTCCTCGGGGGCATGCGTGCGCCGAAGGAACGGCTGGAAGGGATTGGGCTTGGCTTGTGGGTTGTATTCAAACGGCTCGGGATCGATCCAGGAAGGGACATTCCCTGATGCGTTGGCCGAGGATTTCTCTTGGGCATATACGGTGTTCTGCAGGGCCAACAGAGGCAACAAAAGCCCGAGAGCCATGATCACAAGCAGCGGAGCCGCTGCGCGGATACTCGCGAAGCTGGGCTTGTTGGAAAGGCGATGATGGCGTGTCTTGTCGTCGCGCATAATCATTCTACTTATTACGAGCTCGATAGACCAAAAGACGTACCGAGGAGGAAATGCTTATCTCCTCATCGGTGTCCTGATTGCCCGGGTTAAGACTTATGGACTCGATTGTTATCAGTGTGTTCAAGCTTGAGATGCGGCTGAAAAACTCCATGAGATTGTGGAAGGGGCCGTCCAATTTTATGGAAAGGGACCTTGTGGCGTAGAGCTTGTGCTTGTTCGTGCTCCCGGGATTGAAGGAGAGAAAGGCCACATTTTCCGATCTTCCGACCTTTTCGATCTGGGCCAAAATCTCCTCAACTTCGTGTTCGTCCTCTGGTAAGAGCGTTCTGGCTTGATCGAGCACTTCTTTTTGATCTTCCATCTTCTCCCGAAGCTTGGGAAGTTTTTGTACCTGTTTATTGAATTTTGCAATTTGCTTGTCAAGTGTGTCGATCCTGTCGTTGAGCTCTGTGATCCGCTCAGTTGCAGGCTGATAGATGAAATACCAATAACTGCCGCAGATGACGATCAGAATCGCGACAAATATCAAGGCCTTCCTTGATCGGGGGAGATTCTCTATTTGGGAAAAAGCTTGCTTGATATTCATAGCCGGCAATGCCTATTTTGTGAGCAGGGTACATTGAAAGGAAACAAGATCCAAGTTGGAAATCCTTTTACGGCTTGTCTGTTTGAGGGTGATTCCCTTGAAGAAGTCGGTTTTTCGAAGCTTCCCCACGAATTGGGCGAAGGCCTGGTTATCCATGGCAATACCCTTGAGCCGCATGTTTTTGTTGGAATCCATCTGGATGGAGTTGAACCAGATTGTATCTGGAGACATGGATTCCAGGAGCCCGTTGAGATAATGAAGGGGACGTCTTTGTTCTTCGCGAATATCCTTGATAGCCGATATCTTGTTTTCAATTTCATTCAATTGTTTTTTTACGCTCTGGATCTCTTTGAGCTTTTTTTGGAGCTCCACCTTTTTCTGCTGCTTGCGCTGTTGGGTCTGTTCGAGATTTTCGATCTGGGCCTGGAGCTTGTTCTGGAGGAATAGACCTCCAGCAGCGAGAAGGATGATGGAAACCACGACAAGGAATGTGAACCTTGGCGGACCCGCGGAAATAGCCTTGCGGGGCTCGGGCATGAGGTTGATGCGTAACATGCGCACTCCGTGCGAGGGGCACTGATATGCCCGCTTTTGTCCGGATAAGGGGAAAAATGGTGTTTTCAGTTGAGCGGATTTCGTCTCCGGCCTAAAAAATTCTGGAGAAGAAGTCAGTTAACTTCCTGTTGAAAAAAACTAATCAGTCAGGTCGTTCTCACATTTTACGTGACCGCGCGAAAAAAAGCAGGATCGAAGTGAACCCAATGAACCCTTTTTTTATTGAGGCGTAGGTGCGCTGCACGAGAGTTTGACCTTTTTGAAGCAGCGTAGCAAATGGAAGATTTTCAGCGTCCTGCTAACTGAGCCCGCGGAGAGCCAGGCCCGTGGCCACGGCGTATTGCGGTGCGCAGGAGCGCAAGTAGCCCGAATCGAATGCGCGTTCGTCATAGGAGATGTTGCGCCAGGGATTCAAGTGTTCCGTTTCCAGGTTGAGCTCTTCGGCAATGGTCTCCTTCAAGCCGGGATAGAGGCTCCCACCGCCCGCAAGGTAGATCTTGTCGGCTCCCTTTTCCTCCGAGTTTCGATGCAGGGTGATCAATCGTTGGATATCTTCGGTCCAGGAAATAAACGAATTCTTGATCTCCTGCTGAACCCGTTCCTTTCCGGGTTTGTCNGTTTGGTCCACTCCCTGTAGCTTCAATTGCTCCGCTTCGGTGCGGTTGATATTGAAATGACGGCTGATTTTGTCCGTTATTTGCTCCCCTCCCAAGTGGAGGTCTCGAATAAAAAGGGGATACCCTCGGGAATAGACGCAAAAGATGCTGCTGGTGCTGCCTATATCGAGGATGTAGCTGGATTCGGTCATCCGCTCCGGATAGTTGAACTCGAAGCAATTGCTCAGGGCGAATCCTTCCACATCCACAATATTCAAGACCAGGGAGGCGGAGTGGAAGAGATTGCGGAGCTCGTCGATCATTGTTTTCTTGCTGGCCACGAGGATGGCCTTGAGCGTCTGGCCGGATTTGTCCGTGTCCAAAAACTGATAGTCGAGATAGACCTCGTTGAGGTCGAAAGGGATGTATTCCTGCGCCTGTTGGCGCACGAACGTATCCATGTCCTGATTCTGGCCGGGGACGTCGATATGCTTGATGATCACCCCGTGACCGGCCAAGGCGCTGATCACCTTTTTGTCCTTGATGGCCAATCCATTCCAAATCCCGTTGAGCTTGGTGGCCATCTTCCCGCCGTCCTCCTTCTCCTCCTTTTGCCAGGCGACGCGGCCCAAGCGGGACAAGGAGGTCTGTTTGCGTTTGGGCTCCAGCTTGACGAGCTTGGCCCAGCGCTGCCCCAGATCCAGACCGGTTCCGCTGTCCTTTTTGCTGCTGGGTATTCTCATGCTGAAATTCACTATTTTGTGCTTGGACGAAAACTCACGCATCTACTTCGTCGCTGCAAAATTTTAAAATCCTTGTGTATTCATATACACTGCGGCTTCAAAATTTCGTCTCCTCGTATCTGGGCAAGTCTCCATACCAACACGGTTTTCGGTCAGGCGCTATATTGACGATTCGGATTGCTGTGGCCGCAAGGTTAACACGGGAGTGGTGGAGCTCTTTACAACTCGCTCAGCCACTGAGCCGAAGAGAATGCGGTCGATCCCCTTTCGTCCGTGCGTGCCCATGACAATGAGATCCATTCCCTGTTCTTCAGCGTAGCGCAAAATTTCTTCCGCTGCATATCCGGTGATCACTTTTCCCTGGACCGCAACGTCGGAAAAGTGATCCTGGATGAACTGGTTCATGGTGTCTTCCGCCCCGGAGATGATTTCACCCACGAAGCTCTCTATAGAGCTCGGAGCGACCTGGAGACCGACGTACTGGGACATGGAGGGCACGATGTACACAACGTGGATTTCCCCCTGAAAGGCGTTTGCCAAGGTGTTGGCGTAGTCGGCGACCTGGGGGCTGAAATCGGCGAAATCCACGGCGCAGAGTATTTTTTTGATCGCTGCCATAGGGTATCTCTTTGTTTTGGGCCTACGAAGAGGCAATTTCCCGGATCAGATCGGTCGTGGAAAAGCCCTGCAAAAGAGGGAGACTGTAGACCTCTCCTCCGCGGGATCGGACCTCATCCCCGCCCACGATGCTCTCAGGGGGCCAGTCTCCTCCCTTGACCAGCACATCGGGTTGTACGGTCCGAATGAGCTGCAAGGGAGTGTCCTGTTCGAAAATGAGCACGAAGTCCACGCATTCCAGAGCGGCAAGGACGAAAGCCCTGTCCCGTTCCCTGTTCACAGGCCTTTCCTCGCCTTTGATCCGACGAACGGACTCGTCGCTGTTGAGACCGACAACCAGTATGCTGCCAAGGCTTTTGCAACGCAAAAGATAGTCTACGTGGCCTCGATGAAGAAGATCGAAGCATCCGTTGGTAAAGACCGTTTTTCGGGGCTGCCCCGGAGCCTTGGTGCTTTTCAGAATGTATTCCGCAGTGACCAGCTTGGCCAATGGGTCCCGTACGTTCATGGAGCGCATCGTCCTCTGCGGTACTATCTCATACTATACCTTAACGGCTTCGACAAGGGAAAATCTGTGTCCACTTTTTCAATCTCAGGCTGTGGAAAAGAGTGTAACTCAGAAAAATAGGTAAAGAATCTATATCATACATGGTAGGTCAAGGCAAGCTTGGTATCCCATTTTTTCAATTTCTCTTGCTCAAAGCATATCCTTGATCACGTTATTGAATGCTGTGCTCAGGTGATAAAAGCAGTATTTCGCTCCTGCTCTCCCTAGGAGGGGGCGAAAAGGGAAGCTCACATTGGTTTGGGGATAGTGCTTGGAGTAGATGTCTGTCGAACAGGTGTTTTCCTGAGCGCAATGAGAAAAAAGCATTGGTGAAGCTTTTGAAGAGGAAATTTTTTCAAAAGATCATATCTTCCTGTGCCACGTCCTATCTTTTGGGGGCGGCAAGGTATTCCATGAGTTGCAAGGTTTGCCTCAAAATGTCCTGTTGGGGATGCCCGTCCCAAGATGGGAAGATTGAGTTCGGGCATCTCCATTCCTGGATCAAGGTAAAGCGAGAGGCAAGGCATCCCCGTCAGAATCTTTTTGTCCCGAATTTACGGGAACGGGTCAGTAAAAAGCCTGGTGCAGGGAAGAGTCTCCTTGATGAACCCCTGGCTTGCGTTGAGTCGGGGGGAGCCAGCGTGTGATTCGTCGAATGAGCGCATCCAAGGTCCTGCGGTCAGGGGCGGATACAGGAATCCCTTCGGCATAGCGATTGAGAAGGGGTTGCCTGTTGCCCTCCGGGACCAGATCCCATTTGTTCAGGGTCAGAATTCGGGGGGTCTGGCCAAGCCCCATGTCCTCCAGGATGTTTTCGACTGCCTGTGCCTGGTTTTCCAATTCCGGATGAGCCGCGTCCGCGACCTGGACCAGAAGATCGGCTGAATGCAGCTCTTCCAGGGTGGCCAAGAAAGCTTCCCTGAGATTGTCCGGCAGATAATTGATGAATCCTACTGTGTCCGTGAGGATGATCTCTCTGTCCCGGGGAAAGCGCAGCCTTCGGCTGGTGGGATCCAGAGTGGCGAAGAGATTGTTCGCGGTGTGGATTCCGCTGTGGGTCAGGGTATTCATGAGGGTTGACTTGCCCGCGTTGGTGTAGCCGACGAGGGCGACAATGGGCAGCCCCGCGGAATTGCGGCGCTGTCTCGTGTGGGCCCTGTTCTGACGGATCTTGTCCAGCTCTTTTTTGATCTTGGTCTTGCGCTCCCCGATGCGCCGTTTGTCCAGCTCGAGCTTGGTCTCTCCAGGACCCCTGCCCCCGATGCCCCCGCTGAGCCGGCTAAAAGCCCGATTCGTGTCCGAGAGGCGAGGAAGAGTGTAATTCAGCTGAGCGAGCTCCACCTGGAGCTTGCCCGCTCTGCTCGAGGCGTGCTGGGCGAAGATGTCCAGGATGACCTGGGTCCGGTCCAGGATTTTGCGCTCGGTGATGCGGGAGAGGTGGCGCATCTGCGCCGGAGTGAGCTCCCGGTCGAAAACGAGGGTGGAGGAGAAGGTCTGCAAGGCCAGGATCTCCAGCTCGGCAAGCTTTCCCTTGCCCAGGATATGCTTGGGATTGACCCGGCTCACGCGCTGGATCATGCTGTCCGTAACCTGGAGGCCGGCGGTCTGAACCAGCTCCCGGAGCTCCTCGAGGGAGTTTTCCTGGACGTTTTTGGGTCTGGTGTCCACGCTGAGAAGGATGGCCCGTTCCGCGTCCGAGGAGAAGAAGGCTTCCGGCGCCGAGCGGGCGAACTCCTTTTCCAGGGCCTCCACTTCGCGGGAAAAGTCGACTTCCTCCTGGTCCCAGGGAAGATGCGGGGAATAGTGGTAGAGTTGATTGCCCGAGCTGTAGGGCATGAGATGGGCCCATTGGAAGGTGAGGGGGGCTCCCTCCCCGTTCACGGTCAGAACGGAGATCGAGTCCAGCCTGAGGAAAACGAGGTCCATGAGATCCTCTTCGGTGATGCCGGAGGACCCCAGATGGGTGTGCATCAGGCGGAGGCCGCGCAGTCTGGCGGACTGCTCGCGCTGACGTCCCAGCTCGGGAATGAGGATACGGTCGCGGTCGCCGACGATCACCATGTGGGGGCGTCCCTGGCGATCCACGAGCACCCCGATCTGACGGCCGATTTCCCAGCTCAGGGCGGCGAGCTCCCTGGCCTGCTCCTTGCTGTATCCCCCTAGATCGGGGAAACGCCTGCGGTAGATGCGGGACAGGGCTTTGGCCTGACTGGGCTTGAGCCCGGTTGTGTTCCCCCAGAGTTTTTCTGCTATGGCAATCCCTCCTTTGGTGTGAAAGCGTATCCTTTGGGCAACCGGCCTTTACAAAGGCTCATTTCTGGGACGTGTCTTGTGGGCCTCCCAGGCCAGTGGCGATCAAACGGTCGTAGCGGGAAACCATGGAGAAGGTGTACGCAGCGAGCTCCTTTCGCAGGGCCAGGCCGACGTTGCCGCCCCTGTTTCGCAGCTCTGCCTGAAATCGGGAATAGAAGGACGGGTCCGGCAGGACCGCAAGGCTGTGGTAGTTCTTTGCGGCCGCGCGAAGAAGGGTGGGGCCGCCGATGTCGATTTCTTCCACCAGGTCCTGGTCTTTGAGCCCCTTTTCCAGAGCTCCGGCGAAGTCGTAGAGATTGACGCAGACGAGATCGAAGGGCGGGATGCCCAGCTCGTCCAGGGAACGGAGGTGCTCGGGGTCGTCCTTGTCCGCCAGGATTCCGGCGTGGATATGCGGATGAAGCGTTTTGACCCGTCCCCCCAGTATTTCGGGAAAGCCGGTCACATCGCTGACCGGAGTGACTGCAAGCCCCGCCTGGACCAGTGTTTTATAGGTTCCGCCTGTGGAAACCATCTCCACACCGTGGTCCGACAGAAACTGTCCCAGCTCGGAGAGCCCCGTTTTGTCCGTGGCGCTGAGCAGAGCTCGTTGAATGGGCAGCTGTTCCATGCCTTCTCCCTTGCTTCACTGTGTCCGGTCAAAAAGATCAAGAGATCCCGAGCAAAGTTATTTTAGCGCTTCATATCCTTGGATGCAAATGGCAAGGAAAAGGTGCCGGATCTGGCTTCGGAGGCGATGTTTCGGCCTGTTGCCGCATGGGGTGCTCGGCATTTACTTTTTTCCGCAATACTCCTATTTTAAGGGCCTATGCGCGGATTCGTCATTGCCGGAGTCAGCAGCGGAAGCGGGAAGACCTTGATCAGCCTGGCCCTTATGGCCTGGTTTGTCCGCAAGGGATGGGATGTTCAGCCCTACAAGGTGGGACCGGACTTTATCGATCCCGGGCATCATGGCCTCGTGACAGGCAATACCTCGCACAATCTGGACGGGTGGATGCTCTCCGAACCGGTCAACCGTGAGATTTTCCATCGTTACGGCAGCCTGGCGGACGTATGTGTGGTGGAAGGGGTCATGGGCCTCTTCGACGGTTTTTCTTCGACGGGAGAGTCCGGCTCCACGGCGGAGATGGCCAAGTGGCTCGGCATGCCCGTATTCCTGGTGGTGGACGCCCGTTCCCTGGCCAGGTCTGCCGCGGCTCTGGTCAAGGGATATGCCGAATTCGACCCGGATCTGGCCCTGGCCGGAGTCCTGTTCAATCGCGTCGGGAGCCCTTCTCATGCAGCGATCCTATACGAGGCGGTGCACAGCGCGACCGGCCTTCCCTGTCTCGGTTTTCTGCCCCATGACTCAGGGCTGAGCCTTCCCTCCCGCCATCTGGGACTGGTTACAGCCCAGGAGTCGGCGTGGGACGAGGAAAAGGTGGAGCAACTAGCCGATTGGGCCGATTCCGGGCTCTCCGCCCATTTCGAGGAGGCAGCGTTCGGACGCGGAGGCTGGGAATACAAGGAGGGCTCCATCTCCAGCTTAGAGCCATCCGGGTTGTCCTTTTCAATCGCGGCGCAAACTGATAGGGAAGCCGAGGCAGACCCCCGGGTCCGCATCGCGGTGGCCTGGGACGAGGCATTCTGTTTCTACTACGGGGAGAATCTCCGTTTGTTGCGGGAGGCCGGAGCGCGGTTGTGCTTCTTTTCTCCTCTAAGAGATAGCGCATTGCCTGATGGGGTTGACGGTCTCTATTTGGGGGGCGGTTATCCGGAGCTCTATGCCGCGCGCTTGAGCCAAAACAGGGGCCTCCTGACGGACGTGGCCCGGCTGGCGGGGTCCGGCGGGACAGTATACGCCGAGTGCGGAGGCTTCATGTATTTGATGCGCTCCATTCGCGACGGACAGGGGAAGGTCCACGACATGGCCGGGGTGTTCCCCCTGGACGCAATCATGGGGAGTCGGTTCCGGGCCCTGGGATATCGTGAGGTCCGCACACTGGAGCGGACCCCCCTCGGTGATGCGGGTACGATTCTTCGCGGGCACGAGTTCCACTATTCCCATCTGGACAGCCCCGAGGACGGGCTGCAAAGCGTGTATCAGGTTCGGGACCGGCGGGGAGAGCAACGAGCACCTCAGGGCTTTTTGCTGGACAATGTTCTGGGATCCTACATTCATGTGCATTTTGGGAGCAATCCGGAAAGCGCCCGTTCCCTTGTTTCACAATGCCTGGCCACCCGTGGCTTCGCCGACTGATCACCCAGCGAGGCGCGATTTTTTCTTTGCGAGGTCGAGGTGGGGCGACTGGCCATTGTGACAGCGACACAAAGGGAGCTCCGGGCGGCAGTACCCGGTGCGCCCAGGATTCCCCACGCGGAACCGGTGGCCTGGCGGTGGCGGGGGATGGACTTCTATATGGTGTGCTGCGGGATGGGACCGGTCAACGCGGCCTTCGGCATGGGGCGCCTTTTTCAGCACGCCCCTGAGCTGCGAGGAGTGCTCAATCTGGGCACCGCGGGAAGCTTTCGGCCCCAGGAGCTGCCCCTTGGGCAATCCGTTGTCGTGCGGGAGGAGATCTGGCCCGAATTCGGTCTGCGCACCGGCGGGGGAGTCGATCCTGCGGGATTGAAATCCGGCCAGGGAATCCTCGCGGGGGAAACGGTCCGCGACCGATTGGAGCTCAATCCGCGGCGTTCCCTGTTCAGCCTCGGGGTGAGCCGTTCCCTGCCCTGGCCGGAAGCCAGGAGCCTTACCGTCGCCGGAGCAAGTGCGGATCCCCACCAGGCGGAATGGTACGCACAGCGCTACAGTCCCGATGTGGAGAATATGGAGGGCTTTGCCCTGGCCTGGCCCTGTCTCAAATACGGGGTGCCCTTTGCGGAGGTGCGNTGCATCTCCAATGTGGTGGGATCCAGACATAGAAGGGACTGGGATGCTTCCGGGGCTCTGGCCCAGTTGGGCACGGTCATGACCGTGCTGTTGGAGCGCATGGACTGATCCGCAGCAAAGGCAAGGGAAATAGCCAAAACGTCGGGCACCCCGAGGACCGTTTCAGGAAGACCACGAATGATGAAGCAACAACCGGAGCTGCAGGAGTACTTTCAAGGCGTCCTTCCCCGTGTTGAGGCCTGTATCAGCGAACAGCTCGATTCCCTGAACAGCTATATTTTCCCCGTGGCCTCCCATGTCCTGGGCTCCGGAGGCAAGCGCCTCCGTCCCCTGCTCTGCATTCTGGTGGCCGGAGCTATGGGCCACAGGGAGGAATCCGTCTATCCCCTGGCGAGCGCCCTGGAGCTTGTTCACTCAGCCACTCTGTTGCACGACGATATCCTGGACAACGCCGAGTTGCGTCGGGGAGCGCGGGCGGCCCACCTCGTTTTCGGCATGAAGGAGACCATCCTGGCGGGGGACGCGCTTTTGGCCCAGGCGAACCAAATCGTTTCCGGCTACGGAAACGCGGATCTGGTCAGTTGTATCTCCCAGGCGATTTCCAGCACCGTATCCGGGGAGATCCAGGAGATCCAGAAGATGCGCCAGACCAATCTGAGCCAGGCTGAATATCTGGATATCATTAAGGGCAAGACGGGGTACTTGATCCAGAGCTCCTGCGAGAGCGGGGCCATTCTGGCGGGCAATAGGAGCGCGGAACGAAAGGTTTCCCGTATATTGGGGCTCAATCTGGGAGTGGCCTTTCAGTTGGTGGACGACGCATTGGACTACTCGCCGGCACCGGAGTTGGGCAAGCCCATGGGCGGGGATTTGCGGGAGGGCAAGCTCACCATGCCCCTTATCCATTTCCTGCAGGAGCTCGATTCGGGGCAGCGGGAGCGCTTTCTGGCCAGGGTCAAGGACAAGGCCCTGTCCGAGGAGGAGATGGAGTCCACCATGCACCGCATCCGTTCCAGGGAGCTGCACATCCGGGCCAGGGAAGAGGCCGAAACCTATTTGCGGACAGCCCATGAGGCCCTGGAGTCCCTGCCGGAATCCCGGGAAAAGTCGCTTCTGGCCCGGATGTTGGAATACATCCGTTTCCGGGAATATTGACCCCTATCTCAGGCCGAAGCATTCCAGATTCCCGCAATGCCTAAAAGGCCGGCTCCTCACCGCGGGCCCGACGCATGCGACGTACCAGGCTATAGGGGAGATCCAGGTTACCCCGTCCCGTTCCCAGCTCGACCCCTTCCTTGACGCTGCCGTGGAAGTCCGATCCCCCGCTGACCAGGAGGTCGTATTCCTGGCAGAGCTGGAGATAGGTCCGGGTTTGTTCCGGGGTGTGGTCCGTGTACAGGGCCTCCATCCCGTCCAGGCCCTGCTCCTTGAGCCTGCCCAGCAGCTCGCGCAGCTCCGGGGTGTCGAGCTCCAGGGAATAGGGATGGGCCAGAATCACGGTGGCCCCTTCCTGCTTCAGGATCCGAATGGCTTTTTCCGGCTCGAGCTTGTCCTTGGGGATGTACGCCGCCCCTCCGGGACCGATGTACTCCCGGAAGGCCTGATCGATGCTCTCCACCACCCCCTTTTGGAGCAGGACCCTGGCGATGTGGGGCCTCCCGATGCTCGCCTCGCCAGCCAGCTCCTGGATCTCCTGCAGGTCCACATCCACTCCGGCTTCGCGGAGCCTGGCCAGAATGCGGTCGTTTCGGTTGTTGCGCCGATCCTGCAGGTCCTGCAGGGTGGCCTTGAGCCCAGTGGGCGGATCTGGCAGGAACAGGCCCAGGATGTGCATCTGGCCGGTGGGGAAGTCAATGCTCAGCTCGCAGCCGGGAATGACCTCCACGCCTGTCTCCCGTCCGGCTTGCAGGGCCTGGCTCAGCCCGCCCACAGTGTCGTGGTCGGTGATGGCCACGGCCCANAGGCCGATGGAGGCGGCTTNGCGCACGAGGTCGGCCGGATTCAGGGTTCCGTCCGAGGCCGTGGTATGGGTGTGCAGATCGATTTGGCTCATACGTGGGATCTCCGGTTCTGTTCCCGTCTCCGGGGAGATTAATGGGCTACCTCTTTTGGGGCTTGCCCTTTCAGGGTCTGGCGGTTAGATTCAAATNNGTAGCTTTCCCGCGCGGGGGAGCCGTTTGTCGGGCGTCGCCAGTGGCCCTCATTTATAGGCGGCAGCCCGGGTGTTGTCAATTTGAGTGCCTTCAAGGAGAAAAGGATGAGCCTGAATCATGAATTGCTGGAAATATTGGCCTGTCCGCGTTGCAAAGGGGATCTGGAGCTCACTCCGCGGGAGGACGGCCTGATCTGCAGGCCCTGCGATCTGGTCTATCCCATCCAGGAGGACATCCCCATCATGCTGGTGGAGGAGGCGGTCAACCTCGAGGATTGGCCGGAATAGACTGTCCCTGTCCGGCTTCGCTCCGGGTCAGCGAGCTCCTTTCCGAAAGGTAAGGAAATGATTCCCGCGGCAACCTGCTCTTTGTGTGGTTCCAGCCTCGCGGGGCATTCGCGTTTTTCCCGCGGGACAGAAACCGATGACGTCGAGCAGAGCCTTCCCCTGAATCGGCTGGAAGGAACCCCGCCAACGCCGGCCAGCCTATAAACGGCTCGCAACGCCCTGTTTGCTCCCTGCCCTCTGCTTCATTGTCCATTCCCCATGTCCCTTTTCGCGTTTTCTTCATAGCGGCGCAAGGGCACCACTCTTCCAGCCGGAAAAGACCCGGGAAGGTCTTGACAGGTTTGAATGGGTGCTTAAAGAAATAGGCACAACCTGAAGGGGAACAGCAAGCCAGAGGAGGGAAGAAATATGGTCTTGGATTTCAAAACGTTGTATCAGGATCTTCCGAGCAATGTGGAACAGTTCCTGGATGATTTGTGGCATCCGCTGCACTTGAGCCAGAGGAGGCAGGCCTATCCCCCGGTGAACATCGTGGAGAACGAGGAGGACATAACCATTTACGCGGTTGTTCCCGGAGTGGAGCAGGACGACATCGACCTGAGCTTTTCCGAGAACAGTCTGGTCATCAAGGGGGAGCGCAAGCCGGAACAGGGACGCTATTTCCGGCAGGAGCGCCCCTCCGGTCCCTTTCAGCGGATCATCAACTTCAATATCCGCGTGGATCAGAACCGGACCAAGGCGAAGCTCAAGGACGGTCTGCTCACCATTGTGCTGCCCAAGGTGGAAGAATCCAAGCGACAGCAGATCAAGATCGAAAAGGAATAAGGAGGCGGGATATGAGCGCGACGCGAGATAGCCGGGAAAGCTCCCTGCCCAGGGTTCATCCTGCCGCTGATATCGTGCAGCGGGACGATTCCTATTATATCGTCCTGGACATGCCCGGCGTGCGCAAGGATGACCTGGATGTATCCGTGGACAAGGACGTGTTGACCGTGGCCGCGGAAACGAGCTATCCTGATATCACAAATCAGAAGCAGTGGGAAAACGAGTTCGGCAACGTCTATTTCGTGCGCAGGTTCACCCTTTCCGATGCAGTGGATCGGGACGGGATCAAGGCCAGCATGAAGAACGGGGTGGTTTCCCTGCATTTGCCCCGGGCGGAACGGGTGCAGCCCAAGAAGATCGAGATCGAGAGCGGATAAACGTGTTGCGAGCGCACTGTGAGATAACCGGGCCGGATGGGGAGCCATCCGGCCCTTTTGTTTGGACCATGCGGCGAATCGGCGAGCAGCGGAGGATCCATGCGGCACTCTGACACGGAGCAAACAACCCACGGGCGGCTTCGGGGCGTGGACACCCACGCCCATCTTAATATGGCCCCGCTGAAAGGGGATATCGACGGGACCGTGGCCAGGGCCGGGCAGGCGGGCCTGGACCGTATCGGCAACGTTTTCCTCTCTCCGCGGCAATACCGCAGCGACAGCCAGGCTTTTGAGCATCTTCCCCAAGTGTTCTTCATCCTCGGGATTCATCCCCACGGAGCGGATGCGGAGGACGAGCGGTCCATTTCCGAGCTCCGCAGCGCCCTGCAAAGCGATTCCCGGATTCGGGCGCTGGGGGAGATCGGCCTGGACTTCAATCGACAGCTGGGCTCCATGCAGGGGCAGAGGGAACGATTCCGGCAGCAGCTGGAAGTGGCCCGGGAGCTGGACAGGCCGGTGGTTATCCACTCCCGTGACGCCGAGGAGGAGACCATGGAGACCCTCCTGGAGATGGGGTTCCGGGACCGGCCCCTGCTCTGGCACTGTTTCGGGCTGGATGCGGCATTCGCATCCAGAATCATGGATTGCGGCTGGACCATTTCCGTCCCGGGGATGCTCACCTTTAAGAAGGCGGATGCCCTGCGCCGCGCAGTGAGCACCATTCCCTTGGAGCGCTTGGTCCTGGAGACGGATTGCCCCTTCCTGGCCCCGGAGCCCTATCGGGGCAAGACGAACGAGCCGAGTCTTCTTCCCTTGATCGCAGGGGAGGCGGCGCGGCTGCACGGCCTGGAGACGGAGGCCGTGCTGCGGGCTACAGGCGAGACCGCCCGGCGTTTCTTCGGGCTGGAGGGGTAGACAGGATCCGGGAAACGCCAACCGGAAAGCGGTTGGGCTGGAACGCATTTTTCTGGGCTCGGCAGCCCAACACTTGGTCCTTTCCCTGCATCCTCGATCCCGATATCCGCATACTGGCCCATGCTTCCTGAGTCCCGACCCTTGGAGCGTTATGCCCGTTTATTGGCTTCCCCAGACTCCCGTGTTTCCGGACCCCCGCGAGAGCGGGGCGGGGGATCTCGTGGCCGTGGGGGGCGATCTCGGGACCAGACGCTTGGTCCAGGCCTATCGCCAGGGCATATTTCCCTGGTACGAGCGGGGCAGCCCCATCCTGTGGTGGTCCCCCGACCCCCGCCTCATTCTGGAGCCGGAGCGGCTGCACGTCCCGCGCAGGCTGGAGCGTCTCCTGCGCCAGAAGCATTTCACCCTGAGCCTGGATCTGGATTTCAAGGCGGTGATCACCTCCTGCGCCTCGGTCCATCTGCAGCGCGCCCAGGGGACCTGGATCCTGCCGGAGATGATCGCGGCCTACTGCCGGCTCCACGAACAGGGATACGCTCATTCCCTGGAGCTTTGGCGCGGTGAAAACCTGGTGGGTGGGATTTACGGAGTGGCCCTGGAAAGGGCCTTTTTCGGCGAGTCCATGTTCCATCGCGAAACCAACGCCTCCAAGGTGGCCTTGGTTTCGCTGGTCCGGCTGCTCGAACGCCACGGGTTCCATTTCCTGGACTGTCAGCAGACCACCGGGCATCTTCTCCAGTTCGGCGCCCGCGAGGTAAGCCGCGATACGTTTCTGGCCATGCTGGACCGGGCCCTGGCGGGCCCGCGTCGTGAGCCGGATCTCCAGCCGGGGAGCCTGAAGTCGGAGGCCGGAGATCGGAGGTCGGTCCAAGAATGAACCCAGAACCGGGAACCCAGAACGCCGAACGGGGAATGGAGAACGGAGAACCTAGATATGGTAGAGCTCATCTCCAGTGAGAACAGTGACCCCGTTTTCCCGCAGGGTCTCGATGGCCTGGTCCGTGCGGTCGAAACGGAAGATGAGGACCGCGTTCTTGCCGCTTTGCTGCACAAAGGCGTACATGTACTCCACATTGATCCCGTTGCCGCTCAGGATGTCCAGAATGGCGTGCAGGCCTCCGGGGGAATCCTGGACCTCCACGGGAACCACTGTGGTGCGGCCCACGGTGAATCCCTTCTCCTTGAGCGCGGTTTTGGCTTTCTCGTTGTCCGAGACGATGAGCCTGAGGATGCCGAAGTCCGACGTGTCCGCCAGGGACAGGGCCCGGATGTTGATGCCCGCGTTCGCCAGGGTCTGGGTCACCTCGGATAGACGTCCCGTCCTGTTTTCCAGGAAAATCGAGATCTGTTCCACTTTCATGCTCTGCCTCCTGGTCTTGTGGTGAGGCGGATCGTTCGCCCGTAGTGCCTTTCCTTGTGCCCCAAGGAATCCCAAAGTGACAATAGAGTTGTCTGATTGGCTAAACGCCCCTGTAATCCACGATCCGCTGCGCCTTCCCCTCGGAGCGGGATATGGTCTGGGGCTCGACGAGCTTGATCTGCGCGGTTACCCCGAGGAATTCCTTGATGCTCTTGGTGAGCTTCTGCTCCAGCCGCTGCAGGTGCTTGATCTCGTCGGAGAAGACGTGCTCGTCCACTTCCACCTGGATCTCCAGGGTGTCCATGGACTCCTCCCGCCTGAGGATAAGCTGGTAGTGCGGGCCTACGCCCTCGGTCTCCAGGAGCATGCTCTCGATTTGGGAGGGGAAGACGTTCACCCCGCGGATGATAAGCATGTCGTCCGTGCGGCCCAGGACCTTGTCCATGCGCATGTGGGTGCGGCCGCAGCGGCAGGGGGTGGGGTTCAGCCTGGTCAGGTCCTTGGTCCGATAGCGGACCAGGGGCAGGGCCTCCTTGGTCAGGGTGGTGATGACCAGCTCTCCCTTCTCTCCGGGAGGCAGCTGCTCCTTGGTTTCGGGATCGATGATCTCGGCCAGGAAGTGGTCCTCCCAGATGTGCAGGCCCTGCTGGGCGGTATCGCACTCCATGGCCACGCCGGGGCCCATGATCTCGGAGAGGCCGTAGATGTCCAGGGCGGTGAGGCCCAGCTTGGACTCGATATCCGCCCGCATTTCGTCAGTCCAGGGCTCGGCCCCGAATATGCCGCAGTGCAGGGACAGATCCCGGAAGTTGATCCCGGAGCTCTGGGCCACATCAAAGAGGTGCAGGGCAAAGGAAGGGGTGCAGCAAAGCACCGAGGGTCCGAAGTCGTTCAGGAGCATGACCTGGCGCTTGGTGCCGCCTCCGGATACGGGGAGGATGGTGGCCCCCATCTGTTCCGCTCCGTAGTGGACACCCAATCCCCCGGTGAACAACCCGTATCCGTATGCGTTGTGGATGGTGTCCCGCCTGCTGGCTCCGGCGGCCATGAAGGAGCGGGCCATGAGCTCGGACCAGGTGCGGATGTCCCGCCTGGTGTACCCCACAACAGTGGCCTTGCCTGTGGTGCCCGAGGAGGCATGGATCCGGACCACGTTCTCCTTGGGTACGGCGAACATGCCGAAGGGGTAGTTATTGCGTAAGTCCTGTTTTTCAGTTAGGGGCAGATACTTGATATCGGACAGGCTCCGAATGTGCTCCGGACGAAGGCCCAATTCGTCGAATTGGCTCCGATAGAAGGGGACGTTGTGGTAGGCCCGCTCGAGCATGCTCTGGAGACGATTCAGCTGGAGCTTCTCCAGGTCCTCCCTGGGCAGCGTCTCCTGTTCCACGTCGTAGATCATGGGGCGCTCCTTTTGAGGTCTTAAGGATTGATCTCCGTCTTCCGCGTGGCACGGGGTCGGGAAAAGCGCGGAAGAGTATTGTCGGGCAAGAGGCCCCATACGTCAAGACAGGAAGGAGGCGGCAGCGGGCCGGATTGTGTTGCATCCCTCAGGGCCTGCATTCATTATTTCCGCTCCAGGCCCGTTTGCTTTGCGCTGGACAGGGCGGTGTTCGCTACCTGCGGTCAAGAGCAATGTTTTGGACAGCAGGAAACAATTTCGCAAACAGGGCGTGCATTTCGTTGCAGAGCCCGGGGGTGGTGGTCTATCCTGAGACGAGAGCTGGGGCGTACAAGCGAACACGAAAAATGGATGAACATGATGAACCAGGACGGACCTCGAGAAGAAAGTGAAGCGGAATTCCGGCGCAAATCCGGCAGGATCGTGGAGTGGCTTCGGGAGAAGCAGGCCGAGGACGTGCTGAGCCTGGACGTGCGAGAGATCAACTCCTGCACCGAGGCCATGGTGATCGTCTCCGCGCAGAATATGCGGCACGCCCAGGCCCTGGCCGATTGGGTCCTTGCCAAGTTTTCCGAAAACGGCATGGAGGTCCTGGGATTGGAGGGTTACCATCCAGGGTACTGGATCCTTGTGGATGGCAACGATGTGGTCCTGCACATTTTCCAGACGGAATACAGGGCATTCTACAATCTGGATGGCCTGTGGCGGGAGGCCCCCCGCCTGGAGGACGACACGGTCCGGGAACCGGAATCCTGATTTCCGCAGTGTAAGCCCCCCTCCCGACGTCACCCGGCACTCATTGCTCGACCAATGAGTGCCGGTCGCCTCGCTGCGATTTCAGGTTTGGTTGAGCCCGGATTCGTCCGGTAATGGAGCTTTTGATATGAAGGTCGAGCACCCGACGCTCTTGCTGATTCTGGACGGATGGGGAATAGCGCCACCCGGGGAGGGGAATGCGGTGCACCTCGCGGATACGCCCCACCTGGATCGGGCCCTGGCCCAGTACCCCAACGGAAGGCTGGTCTGCAGCGGGGAGGGAGTGGGCCTTCCCCAGGGGCAAATGGGCAATTCCGAGGTGGGGCACCTGAACCTTGGAGCGGGCAGAGTGGTCTATCAGGACATCGTGCGCATCAGCCAGAGCATCCGGGACGACTCCTTTGCCGCCAACGAGGTGCTCAATCGGGTCATGGACAAGGCCCTGGAGAATCAAGGCAGCCTGCACCTTCTGGGGCTCGTCTCCGATGGCGGGGTGCACAGCCACCTGGAGCATCTCGAGGCCCTGCTGCATCTGGCCTCGCGCAAGGAGCTGCCTGATGTCGCGGTCCACGCGGTGCTGGACGGACGCGACACCTCCCCCTATGCCGGGTACGGCTATCTGGAGCGGCTTGTGCGGAGCATGGAAAAGATCGGTACGGGCAGAGTCGCCACGGTCAGCGGCCGCTACTACGCCATGGACCGGGACAAGCGCTGGGAGCGCACGCAGCTTGCTTACGAGGCCATCGTGCACGGCCGGGGCGAGAGGGGAACGGACCCGTTGCGGGCCGTATCCGCGGCCTATGAGCGGGGCGTGTCCGACGAGTTCCTTCCCCCAACTGTGATCACGGATGAAAAGGGCCATCCCGTCGGGCCCGTGCGTGACGGGGACGCGGGATTCATCTTCAATTTCCGGGCGGATCGGGTCCGGCAGATCGCACAGGCCCTGTTCGATCCCGACTTCGGTGAGTTTGAGCGAAAGGGAGCGCCGCGTCTCGGGCTTTTGGCCAGCATGACCACATACGACGCGAGCTTTCCCCTGCCCGTGGCCTTTCCCCCGCAAAAAATGGACAATATCCTGGGCGAGGTCCTGTCCCGGCAGGAAATGCGGCAGCTGCGCATTGCGGAGACGGAAAAATACGCCCACGTGACCTATTTCTTCAACGGCGGCCGGGAGGAGCCCTTCCCCGGAGAGGAGCGCAAGCTCATCCCCTCGCCGCGGGAGGTGGCCACCTACGACGAAAAGCCGGAGATGAGCGTTTATCAGGTTACTCAGGATCTGGAACGACTCTGGAGGGCGAAGGATTACGATGTTATTGTCTGCAACTTCGCCAATCTGGACATGGTGGGTCATACAGGAAACATTCCGGCCACGGTGCAGGCCTGCCGGGCTGTGGACGAGTGCGTGGGCCGGGTGATGGACATGGTTCTTGCCGACGGGGGCAGGCTCTTCCTCACCGCGGACCACGGCAACGCCGAGGCCATGCTGGACTCCGAGGGAGGGGTTCAGACCGCCCACAGCCACAACGAGGTGCCCTTTGTCTGGGTGGAGCAGGACCCGCCGTCTGCCCTGCGAAAGGAGGGCATCCTGGGGGATGTGGCTCCCACGCTTCTGGCGAGTCTGGGCTTGGCCCAGCCGGAGGAAATGACCGGACGGAGCATGCAGGAATCAGGAGAGAGGAGCTCATGAGCGAAATCAATACCTTGTCCCCGGTGAAGCCGGTGGGCATGGAGATCGTCTATTACTATCCCTGCCCCCATTGTGAGCGGAAGGTTCCGCTTATCGCGCCCACCCAGCCCGCCAGGGTGCAGTGCGATGCCTGTCGGGGCCAGTTTCCCGTGGTCCCGGCGGATGAAAAAACCGTTACCTTCCTCAAGACGATCATGGACTCCGGGCGGGCAGGCATCGATCCCAGCTTTCTCTGATCGGGGCAAAACAGGAATCTGCTTCCTGCCGCCCTTCCCGCTTTCTTGGGGACAATTCCATCCATTGAACGGATCGACCCCTCGTCAGACCGCGAGGTGGCTTGCTCGCACCTGGCGGCCCCACCTCGGGGGAAGCGATAGATAGAGGTGACCATGGCCGCAGACACTGTCCTGAATCTCGTGGGCAATACCCCGCTGGTCCGGATCAATCGACTGAGTCCCAACCCCAGGGTGACCATCTGCGCCAAACTGGAGAGCTCCAATCCGGGGGGCTCTGTCAAGGATCGCGTGGCCGCGGCCATGATCGAGGATGCCGAAGCCCATGGGGAGCTTTCCGCGGACAAGACCATCATCGAGGCCACCTCCGGGAATACCGGCATCGGCCTGGCCATGGTCTGCGCGGTAAAGGGGTACAGACTCCTTTTGATCATGCCCGAGTCCGCCTCCGAGGAGCGCAAGCGGATTATGCGGGCCTATGGGGCGCAGATCTATCTCACTCCGGGACATCTTGCCACGGATGGGGCCATTGAGGAGGCCTATCGCCTTGCCCGGGAGGAGCCGGAGAGCTATGTCCTGATGGATCAGTACAACAATCCCGCCTGCGTGGAGGCCCATTTTCGGGGCACGGCCCCGGAAATATGGGAGCAGACCGAGGGGCGGGTGAGCCACGTGGTGGGAAGCATGGGCACCTCGGGCTCGGTCATGGGCCTGGCCAAGTGGATGCGGCACAATGCGCCGGACGTGCGCACCGTTGCGGTGGAGCCCTACGCCGGCCACGCCATCCAGGGCCTGAAGAACATGCAGGCTTCCTATCCGCCCGGGATCTACGAGAAAAGGAATCTGGACCGGATCATCCACATCGAGGACGAGCACGCCTTCGAGCTCTGCCGCAAGCTGGCCAGCACGGAGGGCATCTTCGCGGGGATGAGCTCGGGGGCCGCTCTGGGCGGTGCCCTGCAACTGGCCTCGGAGCTGGAGGAGGGGTTCATCGTGGTTATCCTGCCCGACGGTGGGGAACGCTATCTGAGCACCCCCCTCTTCGCCTCTCCGCTCAAGCAGGGCATGCTGCTGGAGAATCTGCGCGGGCAGCAGAAGGAGTACCTGGATCTGCAGTCCTGCCGGCTCAGCGCTTTCACTCCCGGACCGCCGGCGGATGACTGCGGAGACCTGGAGACTTGGCGCCGCATCGTCTTCCTGGACGTGCTCCAGCGCTACCTGGGAACGCGCGACATGGAGAGCTCGGTCTACGTGGGCCTGGCGGACATGGACGACCAGGCGGTGCTCCGGGCCCGGGAGCGGGGACAGAGCCTTGTGCGGCACTCCGAGGGATTCACGGAGCGGATTCGGGAGCTGGCCCGAGGGATCCGGGCCGAAAGCCTGGTTCTTTGTCCCGCGTCGGGCCAGGAGGAGCTCATGCTGTCCATGTGTCAGCGCCTTCTGGACAAGGGCAGGGGGTACGAGAAGCTGCGCTCTGTGTACTTCGACATATCCCGCGACCCGGATTACGGCGGATTGGCCGGAACGGACCTGAGCCGCATCAGCCTGGGCAAGACCGTGGACCTGGAGGACTACGCCAAGGAGAATCCCGAGGACTTCACCCTGCTCAAGCGGGCCAGCCTGCAGGATATCAAGCGGGGCGAGTTCCTGAAGACCAAGTGGGGCAACGTGCGTCCCAGCTGGTACCTGCAGATGGCCGCCGCTCCGGGGGAGGCAGTGGACAGCCTGGATCTGGTTCAGGCTGGGGGTACGCACCAGTTCCCCCACCTGGACAATCTGCGGGCCATCTGGTCCGTGGCCGCTGGCGGGGTCCCGCGGATCTGGTCCGTGGTGCAGGGCGGCGTGGGCAGGCAGGAGGACGTGGCGCTGCCGGACATGGAGGCNCTCCTGCGNGAGCGCAGCCCCCACGCTGTGCGCATGTGGCTGCTCTCCAACGCCTACCGCAAACAGCTCGTGTACAGCAGCGAGAGCCTGGACATGTGGGAGAACAACTGGCGCCGGGTGCAGACCCTGGCGGCGAACGCATATCATTTGGGACGGCAGGCTTCCGGCGAGGTGAGCCGGGATGTGGAGCAGCTCGTGTTCCAGGTGCGGCAGAGCTTCACCGATCTCGTCGAGGACGATCTCAGCCTCTACCGTTTCTGGCCAGTTCTCTTCGACCTGTGCAAGCGGGTCAACGCCCGCTATGCCCGCGGCGAGCTCACTCCGGCGGAGGCGGCAAGGGTTCTCGGCCGGCTGCGGGAAGTGGACGCCGTGCTGGCTGTCGTGGACTGGAGCCGCATGCCGCTCGCTCCGGAGGAGATCCCCGAGGCCATCCAGCAGACGCTCGCCGAGCGCGGTCAGGCCCAGCGGGAGCGGGACTTTTCCCGGGCGGACGCGCTGCGGGATCACATCGCGGAGCAGGGGTATCTCGTGGAGGACTCACCATACGGGCCCCGGCTATTCGCTGCTAGACATTGAAGCGGAAGGTGATAATATCCCCGTCCCGGACCACGTAGTCCTTGCCCTCCAGGCGGAGGACGCCCTCTTCCCGGGCGCGCTTGAAGCTCTTCAGGCGCTCGAAGTCGGACCAGGACAGCACCTCGGCCCGGATGAACCCCCGCCGGATGTCCGAGTGGACCGTTTCGGCGGCATCGGCCGCTGAGCCGCCCCGGGGCAGGGTCCAGGCCCGCACCTCCTTCTCCCCGGCGGTGAGGAAGGTGATGAGCCCGAGCATGCGGTAGGTGCTGGCGATGACCTTTTCCAGGGCCGAGGTATGGATCCCCATGTCCCGGAAGAAGGCCTGCCGTTCTTCGAAATCCTCGATTTCGGCCAGCTCGCGTTCCAGGTGGGCCGAGAGGACAATATGCCCCTGCGCGGGGCCGTCAGGGGGAAGGGAGAAGGAATCCAGCTCGGATTCGGCCACGTTCCAGACGTAGAGCACCGGCTTGGCGGAAAGGAACTGGAAGCCGCGAAGCTTGTGCGCGGCGCAGAGAGCGGGATCCGTGCGAAGGGGCTCCTCCCTTTCCAAATGGGCGACCACGCGCTCCAGGAGCTCTTGTTCCTCCGGGTCGACCAGATCCTTGTTCTTGTGCCTGTCCGCCCGCATTCGCTCCAATCGCTTCTCCGCCACCGCCATGTCGGAAATGACCAGCTCGGTCTCCACCTCACGCCACTGCTCACCGGGGTCGAAGAAGCCGGAGAATCCGTCCAGCACGGCCAGGAGACAGTCGCAGGGACGGACCTCGCTCAGGACCCGCTGCTCCAGGCCCTCCTTCTTGCCGCTCCCCCCGGGGATGTCCACGTATTCGATCTCCGTGGGGGTGACTTTCCGGGGTTGGAACACCTCGGTCAGGGTTTCCAGCCTGGGCTCGGGGACCTTGACCATGATCCGATCGGTGCGGGCGGAGACGTTTTGGCCCAGGGCGTGGAAAAGCTCGGTTTTGCCGGTTCCAGGGGGGCCGAAAAGGGCTGTTTTCATGCTCGATTCCCTTATTCAAGTGAGGCTGTCGCGTTATGAGCTGGTATCTCTTCGCCCTGCTCGCCTTCTTCCTCATCGGCACGCAGCGCTTTCTGTACAAGGTTGCCGCATTCCACGGCCTGAGCCCTTCACGGACCACCTTTTCCTTCATGCTCACCGTGGCCCTTCTGAGCGGCTTCCTCTATAGCCTACGGCCCGCCCCCCTGACAAGCCCCGCCTGGTTCGGCATGCTCGCCCTGGTGAACAGCGCGAGCTTCGTGAGCGCCACGTTGGCGCATATCCGCGCCCTGCGCCACATCTCCGCTGCTGTGGCCTTCCCCGTGATCCGACTAAATATCGTCCTGGTCCTGCTCTTTTCCACCCTGGTGCTTTCGGAACGGCTTAGCCAGTGGCAATGGCTCGGAGTGGGGCTGTCCGTGCTGGCCTTTGTCCTTTTCTCCGGCCCGAGGGAAAAGGGCTCCGGCGCCGGCGGACCCGCGTCTGGAAAGGCCTGGGCCCAGGTGGGCCTGGCCACGGTTGCTGGAGCGGTGGCCTCCATCTCCTGCAAGCTCGCCGCGGAGACGGGCAATAATCTCCTGGCCTTCATCGCCCTGTCCTATGCCTGTTCCACAGGGTTCTCCTGGCTGGCCCATGTCGCGTCCCCGGTGGAAAAGGACGCCACCACGAGAAGGACCTCCGCCGCGATCTGGCTGGGCGTGGGGATCGGGGTGCTCAATCTGGCGGGATTCTACTGCTATCTGCGCGCCCTGTCCCTGGGGCCGCTGGCTATCGTGGCCTCCATCAACGGGATGCACTTCGTGGTGGCGGTGGTGCTCTCCGCGCTGCTCTACAGGGAGCGCCCCAGTGGGGCGGTTCTGACCGGGATCGGGGTGACTGGGGCCGCTCTGGTTCTGCTCAAGGGATTTTGACGGGGCCTCAGCCAATCAGGAACATGTGCTTATTCGAAGCCCCGCGCCTCTCGGAAGAGGGTGATTCCGTCTTTCTGAAGCCGGGCCCGCTTGTCCCCGGGGAATTGCAATACCGCCCCCAGGCTTTGTTCCCGCCATGCGCGCTCCAGCTGAAAGAGGTTCTCCGCCAGGGCCTGCCCCGGACCGATGCGGGCCAGGGCGTCCTTGAACCAGCGAAGCCTGAGGCTCGCCGAGAGCTGAACCAGCTCGGAGCGGGGGAGGTGGATCATTTCCTGGTCCGGGTGATTCTCCTTGCAGCGCAGCGGCTCCAGGCGGGCCTCCAGATCGTCCCGGTCCAGCGTGCCCAGCCTCCAGAGACGGAGCACGTGCTCCAGAAAGCGGGGATTTTCCTCGAGCAGCAGGGGCAGGATGCGGTTGCGGATCCTATTGCGCTTGTAGCCAGGATCCGCGTTGGAGCTGTCCTCGTGCCAGGGGATTGCCAGATCCTGCAACAGGCCCGTGAGCTGGTCCTTGGTTACCTGTACCAGGGGGCGCGCAATGCCGGAATCCGGATTGTGCGCCTTCATCCCGCACAGCTCGGGCCAGCCGCTGCCGCGGGTCATGCGCAGAAGAAGATCCTCTGCCAGGTCGTTCAGGTGGTGCGCCGTGAAAACATATTCCGCGCCATAAGCCCTTCTGACGCCAAGGAGGAAGCGATAGCGCAGAGTCCGGCCCGCTTCCTCCAGGCCGCGCCCGGTTCGCCTGGCGAAAAGGGGAACCGAGGTGGTCCCGCAGTGGAGAGGAATCCCGCATTCCGCGCACATCCCGCGCAAGGACTCGGCCTCCCGAGTGGCCTCGGGGCGGATGCCGTGCTCCAGGTGCGCGGCCCGCAAGGTCAGCCCCAGCCTCGGGGCCAGGACGCGGAGGACGACCAAAAGGGCGGTGGAGTCCGCTCCAGCGGACAGGGCGAGCAGTGCGGTTCGGCCGCTGGTGGGCAGCCCCAGCTCTCGACGCAGGAAGCGTTCCACACCGAGGCAGAGGCGGCCCCATTGAGCCGGCAGCTGCTGGAGTGTGTCCGGGAAGGGCATAAAGCGGGGGACTCTTTGCGCCGGTTCGATTGGCCGGGTTGGCTTGTTTCCGTCCGGGAGCTAGCTCGCGATTTCCAGCTCCTGCAGGATGGCCTCCAGGCGCTGAATGACGTGGGTCCGCTGTGCCTCGGAAGCGTAGGCGATGCAGCTGCAGTGCAGCGTGTTCCGCGGCCGGATCAGAAGCTCCAGCATGAGCCAGGTATCTCCCGTCTCCAAGGGGAAGACGTAGGGGCCGCACTCCCCGGCGTGTTCCTTCTGCGTGTCTGTGAGCAGCTCCTGCGGCACCTCGAACCAAAAGATATCCTCTATTGGCGCGCTGTGGCCCGTCTGCTCCAAGTATTGCTTGAGGCGCCGGATGTCCTCGGAATTGACTTCATTGATGCAGTAGGTTCGCACTCGAGTCTCCCCTGATTTGTGCATGGGCTGGAGAATTTTGGTTCAACCGGCTCGGAGCCGGTAAAGGGCCTTTAGGCTCCTCGCGTCCGGATGGGATGCGGCAAATTCTCCGCCGAGGAGCAAGCAGTTGTCAAGCCCGGATAGCCAAACGGGCCTTCCGGATTGCTCCCGGGGTTGGCAACAGCGACGAGGAGGCGTATCCTTCCGGCACCCCTTGACCTGGGGCGCGGCTTTCGGGCAAGGGAATTCGCTCAGGACGGAGGCCAGTCATGGAAGGAAGGCAATTCGGACCCTTCGAGACCGGGGAGCTCTTCGGATGCCCGCGGGACGTCCTGGATCTGGCCGGGGAGCTCATTCGCTGCCCTACGGTTGCCGGCCGGGAAAGGCTGATCAGCGAGATACTGGCCCGGGAGCTGACCCAGGCGGGGTGCAGCATCTCCTGGCAAAAGGTGACTGGAGCGGGGGGCAAGAACCTGGTCGCCTCACGCGGCGACGGGGGACCGCTCTTCGTGACCCACGTGGATGTCTATCCCGCTTACGGGCATCCCGATCCCTTCGCCTCCGACGTCCGGGATGGATACTTCATCGGCAGGGGGGCTGTGGACACCAAGGGACAGATCGCCGCTCTGCTTTCCGGGCTGAAGCAGACCGAGGAGCCGGTGCAGATCGCCTTTGTCGTGGACGAGGAAACCCTGGGGCGCGGCTCGGAAGAGCTGGAGCCGCCCCCATGGATAACCGGGGCGGTTGTTCTTGAGCCCACGGGGCTCAGGCTGGCTCCCGCTGAGGCCGGGTCCATCTCCCTCCAGCTGCGTTTCACCGGGCGCGAGGCCCACGGGGCCATGCCCTGGGCCGGGGAGTCCGCGGTGGATACAGCGGTGAGCCATTACTACAAGCTGAAGGAGCTGTCCTTTACCCGGCATAGCCACCGACTCTTTTCCTATGGGGGATGGGTGAATCTGGGCCGCATCGAGGGTGGGTCGGATACCATGCTCGTGCCGCCCAGATGTATCATGGAGCTGGAGACGGGTTTCGCCCCGGGATTGGATGCGGATTCGGTGGCGGAGCAGATCCACGAGGCACTGGAGTCCGCTGAATCGGTGTACATGGAGGATCTCTGGGAACCTTGGGAGACAAGCCAGGACGAGCCCATTATCCGGGAGCTGGCTCGCGCCGCAGGCCGCGTCCAGGGGAGCGAGCCCGGGCTCTGGGGCATGCCCTCCTGGACGGACGGGGCCAACCTCGTGCGCAAGGGAATTCCCACCGTGGTCTTTGGAGCAGGGGATCTGGCAGTGGCCCACACCTCGGACGAACGAATGCCCCTGGATCAGCTGGGCGAGCTGAACCGGATCCTTATCGAGCTCATCCGCAGCGGGGGGTGACTGTCCGTTCCCCGTTCCCCCGTTCCCCGTTCTGCGTTTTCCGTTAAGGGTTCCGGGCTCTGGGTCTCATTCTTCGTCCGACCTCAGACCTCGCACCTCCGATCTTAGACCTCCGACCCCTGGAGCAGGCCCCGGATCTCCTCGCGGCTCAAGTGTCTGCAGCTTCCGGGCTGCAGGTCTCCCAGCCCCACCGGGCCCTGGGCGGTGCGGATCAGGCGGAGCACGGTCCAGTCCAGCTCCTCGCACATCCTGCGGATCTGCCTGTTGATCCCCTGCTGCAGGGTGAGCCGGAGCCAGTGGATTTCCCGTCCCGGGGCCTCCAGGACGTCAACAGGCACCGGCGCCAGGTCCGCCCCTCCCTTGAGACGCATTCCCCGGCGCACGATATCCAGCTTCTTCCGGGTGAGCCCTCCCCGGATCTTGACCGAGTAGGTCTTGGGCATGTGGTAGCGGGGGTGGGTGACCCGGTTGAGAAAATCCCCGTCCGTGCTCAGGAGGAGGAGCCCCTCGGAGAAATAGTCCAGGCGACCGGCCGGCAGGAGGCGCTGTCCCTGAAGCCTCTTGGGCAGCAGATCGATGATCGTGGTCCGGTTTTGGGGATCGGACAGGGTGGTGACCACTTGTATCGGCTTGTTCAGGGCGAGGTAGATGTGCTCCGTCTGGCTCGATCCCCGGGCCGCGATCGGCTTGCCGTCCACGCTCACCCGGTCCCCGTCCGGATCGATCAGCAGGCCCATCTGCGTGACCACCTGGCCGTTTACCGCAATTCTGCCCGCGGCGGTGAGCTCGTCCGCCCTTCGCCTGGAGCAGACTCCGGCGCGGCTCAGGAATTTGTTCAGGCGAATGCCCCGATTGTTCGATTCCCCTTCCATCAGGGCTAGATGGTAATCACCTTGCCCGCAAGCTGCAAGCTGGTCACCACGTCGAGCATGTTCGTGGTCTCGCCGATGGCCTTGTCCTGCAGGATCTGCAAGTGATCCAGGCAGGTGCCGCAGACGAGGATGCTCACTCCGCTGGACTCCAGCTCCTGCAGGGCGGGGAGCAATCCGCTGCCCCGGACCGCCAGCCGCACCCCCGCGTTGATGAGGATGATCCGCCACAGCCCCTCCATTTCGGGCAGGGTCCGGATGAAGTTCTCCATGAGCTTGTTCCCCAACTCATCGTCACCCCGGCCGATCAGGTCGCAGGTGATGAAGACGAGTTGGCCACCGGATTGGCCCGACAGCTCAGTGACTGCCGCCTCAGCGCTCCCCTCCTCGTAAGCCCTGCTGGCGGTGAGAACGAAGGCTCCCTCCTTTTCCGCGACGTCCTCGAGGGTATAGTTCTGGCTTGTGAGAAAACGGCTCACATTGTCCCTGGCTGGCTGATTGTCAACAGCCACGCGCAGCAACGAG
>JGI1684J13235_1000122_pt1 | contig 28178 bp, 31 predicted proteins | sample PonA232FremontCA_2_FD_13235 | JGI IMG/M metagenome (IMG submission 13235) | reverse complement strand
CCTCTCCCGTTGCAGCCGGACGTCAAGGCAGATGTTTAGCTCTTGGGGCGCGTAGGAACGTACCTCGTGGCGGGTCTCGATGGAGACATCGTAGTCCGGCTCCGCGGCCTCGCGGATCGCTCGCTCGCCGGGGCCGAAGGGGTCCGACTCGTGTTGGATATCGTAGTAGTGAAGCAGACAGTCCTCGCTAGCGAGCTCGACCGCGGTGTCGAGAAAGTCGTCGGCGCTATGGGGGAGGTTCATGACGAGTCGGTCCGCCCAGTCCTCGTACCCGGAGACGTTCCTGACATCGTCGTGGATGGCGGTCACCTGCGCCGAGACGCCGTTACGCTCGGCGTTCCGGCGGAGGTACTCGACGGCGGCGCTGTTGAGGTCGACGCCGACGCACTCGGCACCGAGTTTCGCCGCCGGGATGACGAAGGGACCGACGCCGGCGAACATGTCGAAGACTCGCTCGCCCGGTTCGACGCCGCTGACGATCCGGTGGCGCTCGGTCGCCAGCCGGGGTGAAAAGTACATTTCGCCGATGTCGAGTTCGAACTCGCAACCGTATTCACGATGGACCGTTTCGGTGCCGTCCCCGCCGAGGAGGTCCCACTGTCGGACCCGGAGTTCCCCCTCGATCGGCGAGGCACGGTTGACGACTGTCCGGGACGGGAGGTCGGACTCAAGCACCGCGTCGGCGATACGACGGGCACGGTCGTCATTGTCCTCGTCGATAATGACGATGTCGCCTAAACGCTCGTAGGAGGGATCGAACCCGAGGGCGTCCTTCGGCAGCGTCTGTCCCTCGCGGCGGGACGGCTCCCGGTCGACCACCGTAAGGTCAGGATCGATCTCGTCAGGGTCCGCGGAGGGATCAATGGGAAGATAGATTTTGTCGTCGTCGACCTCGATCTCGTACTCGCCGGAGAGCGCCCCCGCTTCGGCGAGCAGTTGGCGAACCGCCTCGCCGTCCTCGCGGGCGGCTCGGACGCATGGAACCGACATACCGGAGGGTCGGCGAGCGTCGCCGGTAAGTCTACCGTTCGGGCGGCGCACGTGACGACGGCCTGGACGGGACGGCCGGTGGTTCACGTCGTGAATAGCTCCCCCTCAGTCGGGACGTCGAACACGCCGATGCGCGCGCCGGCGTCCAGCCACCCGTGGCCGTACGAGAAGGCCGCGAGCGCATTGACGAGGTCGTGGTGTTCGCGGAAGTGACGGCCGTCTTCGAGGTACGACCGCGCCATCTCGCGGCACTCGACGGCGGCCTCGTGCAGCGGGGTCCCCTCCTGTGGGGCGATCTCGGCGGCCTCCAGCGCCACCGTAAGCAGCGCCTCGTAGCGATCTGTCTTTTCATCGAGATCCGCACTCATATCAATGCTTCGCCCGTGAGGCACAAAACGAGTCCGATCGGACCGTAGCGGTTTCTACGCGCTACTCGCCGTCGATGCACTGGTCCTCCCACTCGCGACGGGCGTCGATCTCATGCCGCCCGCGGCGCGTGGGCGTATAGAAGTTTGTCCGCCGATCGCATTGTCCCTTTTGAACGAGGCTCTTCTCGACCAGCGTGTCGAGGTTCGGGTAGAGTCGGCCGTGGCGGACCTCCTTCTCGTAGTACTCTTCAAGTTTCTCGTTTATTCCCAGGCCACGGGGGTCGTCGCGCCTGGCGATAGTGTATAGTAGATCTATTGCAGCGAGAGAGGAAAGCACCCGACCGGATGAAAAGGGCCGGTCGGGCGCTTGCCGCCCTGAATTGGTCCCCGCTGACGCTTCGGCCCTCCAAGCGAAGCGTCATCTAAATTCAGCAGTTGCCAATATATAAATCCAGCGAACTCCGGGGGCGTGGTCGGACTGTGACGCAGGTCACATCTGCTCCTCTTCGAGTGCCCACCCGAGTGCCCGCCTGTAATACGTAAACATCTCCTTTACCCCCTCGTGGTTCATGTCTTCGTCATCGAGTTCAGTCTTCAGAAACTCGTACTGCTCGCGTATTTCCTCTTCGTCACGCATAGGTGTGCTACGATGACCCGACGCATGAAACTTCGTCCTCCAGCGGATTTCGGCGCTACTCCGCCCCGACCGAAACGCCCAATCGCTCGCCCGTGGAGACGCTGGCATGGACGTGCATGTCATCGCGACGGGCGGCACCATCGCCTCAACCGCCGACGGAAGCGACCGGGGAGCAACTCCGGAGCTTACCGGCGCGGAACTGCTTGATGCCGCCCCCGGCCTGGGTGAGCACGCGGACGTTACGGTCGAAACGGTCGACGATCGACCTGGGTTCGACATGTCTCCAACGGTGTGTGCTCGCCTCGCAGAGCGCATCCGCTCAATCGGATCGACCATCGGCGGTATTGTCGTCACCCACGGAACCGACACGCTCGCCGAGACGGCCCGGTATCTCGACCTCACCTGTGACTCGCCGGTCGTCGTGACGGGCGCGCAGCGGCGCCCCGACGAACCCGGCAGCGACGGGGTGACGAATCTTGAGACCGCGATCCGGGCCGCGGCGACCGAACGCGTCGACCCCGGGGCGTTTGTGGCGTTCGACGGAGAGTTGCACGACGCCGCGACCGTCCGGAAATCACACACCTGCGCGCTCGATACGTTTCGGTCGCCCGAAGCGGGACCGATCGCGCGCTTCACCCGAAAGCGGGTTCACTGGTATCGATCGCCGCGAGGATCCGGGGTGACGCTTCCAGTCCCGGACCCGGACGATCACCCGACGGTCCCGCTTGTCATCTCCGCATCCGGCATCGGACGCGAGGCGTTTGACGACGCCGAACGGCGTGGGGAGGGTGTCGTCGTCGCTGGAACTGGACTCGGGAACGTAACCGGGGTCTTAGGAGAGGCAATCGCCGATGCGTCGTGCCCCGTCGTGCTTACCTCCCGCTGTCACGTTGGGCCTACTGAACCGACATACGGAACGGCGGGCGGGGCGGCGACGCTCGCGGCGTGCGATCACGTCCGGTTCGCCCACGCGACCCCATGGGCGACGCGCATCGAGTTCATACTCGCACTTGCCGGCGACTGTGTTGAGGAGCGCTTCGATAGCTTCGACGGGTAGCCGAGGGTGTTTTGAGCCGCCGGGCACAATCGCCATCATGAAGATCCGCGGTCGACGCGAGTGCAAAGCGTGTGGAACCCAGTGGTCGTACTACGACGTGGGGGCAGTATCGTGTCCGAACTGTGGGAGTGCCCACAGCGTCGCGACCGACGACGAACGCGCGCTTCACACCGCGACGGCAGCAACGCTCGATCTGACGCCGGTTAGAGCGGATATCGATACCGAACCGCTCGATCGGCTTGCTGAACGGGCGAGCGACCGCGCTCGCGAGTTCACGCGCGGCTACGGGTTTGTCGACGCCGGGCAGCTACAGGCGCTTGATGACACGTACGTGGCGGCGATGGAACTCAAACACGCCGCCGCAGAGTTCGGGCGGCGAATCGATGTCTCCGACGAGGAGGAGTGGTACGTCACCGAACTGCTGCGGGCCGACGAAGGCGTGCGACCGGATCCTGACTCGGTGCCGGCATCGATGCGGGCCATGCGTGGACTCGCGTACGCGAACGCTGTTCGGGAGTACCGCGCCGACCTCCGGTCCTATCTCGGGGAGCATCCGGATTCGACGGTGACTGGTGCGTTAGAACGACTCTTGACGCAGGTAAAACGGGTCCGGGCGCTCGATGGCGACGTCCCGCCACAGGAGTCGGAGACGCTCGTCTCGGCGGCGCGGTCGCTCGGGCGGTATCTAATTGACGGCGATGAGGGGGCACTCGTCGTGGCCGAACAACGGCTTGACTCGCTCGGTTGAGCCGGCGAGACACCTCAAGTGGCGAACAGGCGACACAGTGTAGCGATCCACGCGCCGTGCGTCACGCTCCCGCTTTGGCGGCGCGCGGGCGTTTGCTCAGGGCATACGACTGGTTGGCTGCGTTCCGGTAGTTAAATGTACGTCTCAAAGAGCCGGACGACGAGCGCCCGATCGAACGTCTGCTCCGGGACGGTCCGGCGCCATGCCACTTCGTCGATAGCGTGGTCGCCGGGGACGTCCGGGCGTTCGGGAGTCGACGCCACCGGCTGGCCAACGAAGGTCACAAAGCGAAATTCATAGGCGTCGCTTGAGTCCCGGCGGACGAACGTCTGCTCAGCAACGGCACCCAGATCGGTTATCTCGACATCGATCCCGGTCTCTTCACGGACCTCCCGACGCGCACCCGCTTCGGGCGTTTCGCCGGGTTCGAGGCGGCCACCGGGAAGTAGCCAGGTGTCGTCTTCGCGAACGAAGAGACCGCGGTCGCCGTCGACGACGAGCGCGCCGACACCACATGCACCGTCGTCACCCCGCTCGATCCCCTTCTCGAAGCGTGCGGGCTCGAGTTCGATCCGCTCTTGTTTGCGGTAATAGTCGTCGTACGCGTCGAACGGGTCGGGATCGGGCGGCGACATTCGGCTAATCAGGGTAGGTCGACGTCGATACTGTTCTGCAGCCCGGCAGCCTTGACGGTGTTGTACAGCAACATCGCCCGCGTCATCGGCCCGACACCGCCGGGAACCGGAGTGATCGCCCCGGCGACCTCGGCCACGCCCTCGTACGCAACGTCGCCGACGAGTTCGTAGCCTTTCTGCGTGTCGGCGTCGACACGGTTGACCCCGACGTCGATCACCGTCGCGCCCTCGCGCACCATCCCGGCGTCAACGAGTTCGGGGATGCCGACCGCCGCAACGACGATATCGGCGTTTCGGGTCTTCTCGGCGAGGTCGTCCGTCCGGGAGTGGCAGACGGTGACCGTCGCGTTCCCGTCGTCGGCCTTCCGGAGGAGCAAGTTTGCGAGCGGCTTGCCGACGATATTAGACCGCCCGATCACGACCGCGTCCGCACCTTCCGTCTCGATGTCGTAGGCCTCGAGAAGCTTCTGTATGCCGTGAGGTGTACAGGGCCGGTATCGGTCGTTGCCGGCGACGAGTCGGCCGACGTTCTCGGGGTGGAACCCGTCGACGTCCTTCATCGGGTCAATGCTGCGAAGCACGCGGCGACTGTCGATGTCATCAACGAGCGGCATCTGCACCAAGATACCATGTACTCCGGGATCGTCATTGAGGTCCTCAACCGTGTCGTACAGTTCCGCCGGCGGCGCGTCGGTGTCGATCTCGACGTGGATTCCGTTGATGCCGACCGCCTCGCAGTCGCGTTGTTTCATCGAGACGTACGTTTCGCTCGCGGGATCGTCGCTCATCAGGACGGTCGCGAGGCCCGGCTCGACGCCCTCGGCTTTCAGCCGGTCGATACTCCCAGCCAGCGAGTCGCGGATGTCGGCGGCGACGGCCTCGCCGTCGATACGTTCGGCCATTACCGGATCGGGGCGCTCCGGGCGTATCAACGATTCGGGTTCGTGGTGGGTTCCGGGTGCTCGCCCGACAAGATGTACACGTTTGTGCTACAGCTTCCCGCCGAGCACCTTTGTGGCGGTCAAAATTGGGTCCCACGTCGTGTTGAACGGCGGGGCGTACGCGAGGTCATAGTTCGACAACTCGCCGAGCGTCACCCCTTCCGTGACCGCACCGACCAGCGCGTGGCTGCGGTGGACAGCCCCCTCGCCGTACTCGCTAACGAGGCTCCCGCCGAGGACCTGACCGGACTCTCGGTCGGCGGTCAGCGTCACGCGAACCGTCCCGCTTTCGGGATAGTAGCCCGCCCTGGACTTCGCCTCGATGGTCTCCGTTACGGGGTCGAACCCGGCCTCTCGGGCCTCATCGTGATCGAGAACGCCCGTCCGTGCAGCCTCGATCTCGAAGGCTTTCACCGCCGCCGTCCCGGCGATCCCGCCGCCCTTGGTCGGCGTCCCAGCGATTGTTCGCCCGATCGCGCGGCCGTGTCTGTTCGCCGTCAACGCGAGCGGGACGTACGCCGGGTCGCCCGTCACGACGTGTTCAGCCTCCGCGCAGTCGCCGGCGGCGTACACGTCCTCAACGTTCGTCTCGCGATGGGCGTCCGTCGCGATGGCACCCGTCGGGCCAAGTTCGATGCCAGCCGCTTCGGCAAGATCCGTCCGCGGTCGGACACCTGCTCCGAGCAGCACCATCTCGACCGGCACGCGCTCGTCGGCGGTGACGACCGCCTCGACAACGCCGTCGCCGACGGTCGATTCGACCGCGGCGTTCAGATACACAGAGACACCCTGCTCGCCGAGGTGGTCGGCGACGGCCTCGCTCGTCGCATCGCTGAATCCCTTAAGAACCCGATCGCCGCGCTGGAAGAGATGCACCTCGAAACCGTTCTCGGCCAGCGCCTCGGCCATCTCGACGCCGATGTAGCCGCCGCCGACGATGCCGACCGGGCCGCTGCAGTTCTCGAGGTACTGGCACGCAGGGCCACTGTCGGGTTGGTCGTTCGGCGATGTCTCCCGCGAGCGGGCGACGAACTCTCTGAGCTCCTTTCCGTCGGTCATCGACCCGAGGGTGTAGACGCCGTTCAGATCGAGGCCGTCGATCGGCGGTTCGACCGCCGCCGCGCCGGTCGCGACGAGCAGGGCGTCGTAAGATTGGACCGTCTCGCCTTCGTCGCTCCGTGCAGTCACCGTTCGGCTGTCGGGGTCGATATCGACGACCTCGCGGCCCGTCCGGAGGTCGATGTCGCGCTCCTCGCGGAACTCCTCGGGCGTGACGGAGACGAGTTCCTCAAGCGTCTGAATCTCGCCTTTGATATAGTACGGGAGCCCGCACGCACCGTAGGATACCCACTCACCCTTCTCGAAGACGATCACATCGAGGTCGGGATCGTCCCGCTTGGCCTTGCTCGCGGCCGACATCCCGGCTGCATCACCGCCGACGACGACGAACGTTGTCATACCGAACCCGACCCGGCGAGCCGTAATAAATCCGGTCGCAGCGTGCACCGCGGCTGCGGACCCCTCGCGGATGTGTGATCGACTCGCCGATCACTCCCGAGTCGATTCAGCCGGCGGCCGGGTGTACCAAAGCGCCCACAGGATCAACACGCCCTGCAACGGGAGCCGCCCCCAGCGGACGAGCTCGGAGGGGTCGCCACCGCCCGGCATCCCCTCGACGACGACGCCGTGTGTCGCCATGTAGATGTTCGCCGGAAAGATCGCGACGAGCACCGCGACCGTCGCCCACGCCGCATACTGGCGGGTCCGTGGAAGCAACACGCCGACGCCGACCGCGATTTCGGCGACACCCGAGAGATACACCAGCGCGAGCGGTGCCGGGAGGATCGGCGGAACGATCTGGACGTACAGTTCGGGGACGACGAAGTGGAGAACGCCGGCGACGACGTACAGAGGGCCCATCACAAACAGTAGCGGCCGTCGCAGACGGCGGCGGATATCGGCCATTTCGTAAGTAGTAGAGTCCGCCCCCACGAATCGTTTCGGGTCGCCCCGTGGATCACGGGTCCAGCGAGCGACGGTCCCGGTGGGATGCCGATAGCTATCGGCGGTTCGACGGAACGAGTGCGAGTGTACGAGCGGCTACGCTCGGGGTTGCGTTGGCCGACCTACTCGAAGTCGACGAGTCGGCCCTCTCGGTCGTATAGCGGGTACTCCGCACAGAGCGCTTCGACTTCGGCCTCGGCGTCAGCCTTGACTTTCTCGTCATCGGGGCTGTCGACGACTCGGTAGATGAGGTCGGCGACGCGTTCGCACGCCGCCTCGTCGAAGCCGCGCGTGGTGAGCGCGGGCGTCCCGGCGCGGATCCCCGAGGGATTGAACGGCGAGCGCGTCTCGCCGGGGACGGTGTTTTTGTTCAGTACGATCCCGACCTCTTCGAGGGCTTCTTCGGCCACGGTCCCGGTTGTCTCCGGATGAGATTCGCGAAGATCGACCAAGACGAGGTGGGTATCGGTGCCGTCGGAGACGAGCGAGAAGCCGTGCTCCTGCAGCCGCGCGCCGAGGGCCTCGGCGTTATCAATGATCTGCTGGGCGTAGGATTCGAAGCCGGACGAGAGCGCCTCCTCGAAGCCGACGGCTTTGCCGGCGACGTTGTGCATCAGGGGACCGCCCTGCGCGCCGGGGAAGACAGACGCGTCGATGGCGTCTGCGTACTCCTCGTCGCACATGATAATACCGCCGCGGCCGGCGCGGATCGTCTTGTGGGTCGATCCGGTGACGAAGTCGGCGACACCGACCGGCGACTGGTGGACGCCAGCCGCGACGAGGCCGGTGATGTGAGCAATGTCGGCAAGGTGGTAGGCGTCGACGGCGTCGGCGGCCTCTTGGATGCGTTTGAAATCGACCTCTCGGGGATACGCGGAGTAGCCGGAGACGATGATATCGGGGTCGAACTCCTCGGCGTGTTCGTGGAGCCCCTCGTAGTCGATGTACCCGGTTTCGGGGTCAACCTCGTACTGTTCGACCTCGTAGGTCTTGCCGGTGAAGTTCGCCGGGTGGCCGTGGCTCAGGTGCCCGCCGTGTTCGAGTTCTAGCGAGAGGATCTTGTCGCCCGGCTCTAACATCGCCAGATAGACGCCCATATTCGCCTGCGTTCCGGCGTGTGGCTGCACGTTGACGTGTTCGGCACCCCACAGCTCCTTTGCGCGCTCGATTGCGAGTTCTTCGACGGTGTCGGCGTGCTCACAGCCGGCGTAGTAGCGCTCGCCGGGGTAGCCCTCGGCGTACTTGTTTGTCAACTCCGAGCTCTGGGCCTCGAGGACGGCTTCGGAGACGTGGTTCTCGCTCGCGATCATCGCGAGCGTGTTCTCCTGGCGCTCGCGTTCGCCATCGAGGGCGTCCGCGAGCGCGGGATCGGTCCGGCGGACCTCTTCGTAGCTCATACAACTGAATGAGGGTTGACGGGACAATAAGGTATCCGTTCGTCGCGGGCGCTCGCCGCAATATCCGGTTGATCAACGGGACCGCGCACGGACGATGACCGCCAACAAAACATCGCACGGACGGCAAGGAGAGTGCTCAGCGGGCTACAAGAGTTAAATATCTCCCGGATCATATGCATACATACGCCGATGAAACAAACTGTCGTGGGGCAGTCTGTCGCGGACGTGCTCGAGCGGGTTCTCGACGCGGCTGACGACGGGGTCGTCGTCGTCGCTCCAGACCCGGAGACGGTCGAGGGGCTCGTCCGGGTTCTCGGCGAGGAATCTCCGTCGGTTCGGCTGCTCGCTGATACGGGAGCGCTGAAGGCTGCGACGGCTGATTTCCTCGTCGCGGGGCGGGCCGCAAATCACGTCGAACAGGGCATCCTCGAGATACGGCGCTACGACGAGGGGACGAACGCGCTGTTGGTCTCGGGGTCGTCGGTCACCGCCGTCGTCCGTGGTGACGACCACGCTGCCGGGCTGACAACGAACGACGAGGCGTTCGTCGCGGACGCGAACGGCCGGTTCACCGACGCGTGGGCGGACGCGGAGGCGTACGACCTCCGGACGCCGCCGCTCACTAGAGTCCGTGACACGCTCGAAGCCGAACTCGGCGAGTCGACGGCTGAGGACTTTGACGCCGTCCTCTCGGCGCTCGATACCGTCCGGGGCGACACCGGCCTTGACGAGGTCACAGTGTCGCTGCTCGTCGCGGCGCGAAACGGCGACCTCCTCTACGATATCTCGCGGTGGGGCGAGGACGTCGGCATCGCCTCGAAGGCCACGTTCTCCCGGACGAAAACGCGGATGGAGGAGTCGGACGTCATCGAGACCGAGAAGGTTCCGATCGACGTCGGACGGCCGCGCCTCCGGCTTCAACTCGGTGACGATCGCCTCAACATTGAAGATGAGGGGGAGTTCGTGCGCACCGCCCGTTCGATGCTCACGGCCTAACACCGCCCGCCCGGTGCCCGCCGGGAACTACTCCCGAGCCTCGGCCCTACGACGCGACGCTCACAGCATTTATATATCTTTTAAGCGGTGTCCGCGGCTTTTATCGCCCCTCGACGGGACGTGCGTGATATGCACACCAGAGCGCGCCCGGAGCCGACGGTCGGTGATCCGGCGTGACGACCGTCGGACTGCTCGGCGAGGGTGGCGCAATCGAGTCGGTTCGGGCCGCCCTGGCCGACACCGACGCCGAAGCGGTGGCCACCGCCTCCGACGGCATCGGTGAGTATGACGTGGCCGTCGCTGTCGGGGCGTCCAGCGATGAAAACGCCGGGGACGAGCGTGGGCTGCTCGGGCAGGCCGGAACGCGTGCCAGCGAGACCCAGACCCCGCTTTTCGCCGTCGAACTCGGTGGGATCGGCGGGCAGCCGGTTACGGGCGTGTCGGCGTCGGTGTCCGGTCACGCCCCGGGGACAGCGTGTCGGTCGTGTCTTCGCGAGCGCGTCTCGGCGGCCGACCCGGCGACCGACGACGGTGACTGCGGGCCATCGACAGCACGGTTCGCCGGGGCGCTCGCCGGCCGTGAACTCGCAATGCTCCTCGATGGCGGCGAGTCAGCGCTCGTCGGCGGCGTTATCGAGGTCCCACACGCCCAGCGCCGGGTGTTACCGGTTCCCTACTGCGAGTGCAACGCGGGCGGCGAGGCGGGCGCCGAATCCGGAACCGTCGACGACGGCGCGGATGGACTCCGAAGGTCTCACGAGGAGCGGTCGCTCGAGGAGTCCATCTCGCTGGCCGAGACCGCCTTCGACGAGCGCGTTGGGCCAATCTCGGCGATCGGGGAGGCCGAATCGTTCCCGGTCCCGTACTACCTCGCGACGCTCGCGGCGACGCCGTTTTCCGACGCCGACGCCCCCGACCACGCCGCGGGCGTCGGGGTCGACTGGGATCCGGCGTTTATGAAGGCGCTCGGGGAAGCGCTCGAACGATATAGCGCCGCAATCTATCGCGAGCGCGAGTTTGAGACCGAACCGGCGGCCCCGATCAGCCCTGATCGGTTCGTCGCTCCCGAGGGGAGCGATCTTGATGTAACTCGGTGGTGTGGGGCCGAACACCTTCGGACCGGCGACCGCGTCCAGTTGCCGGCGGAACTCGTCGTCTTCCCGCCGCCGGAGCGGACGATACGACCTCCGATCACGACCGGGCTCGGGCTCGGAAACGGCAGTGTCGGCGCGCTCCGTTCGGGTCTGTATGAGGTGCTCGAACGCGACGCGACGATGCTTTCGTGGTACTCGACGTACGAGCCGCTGGGGCTGGCCGTCGATAACGAAACGTATCGGACGCTCGAAAGCCGGGCGAAAAGCGAGGGACTCGAAGCGACAGCGCTCGTCTGCACGCAGGACGTCGATATACCGGTTGTCGCCGCTTGCGTCCACCGCGAGAGCGAATGGCCCCGATTCGCGGCCGGGTCGGCGGCCAGTCTGGATCCGGGGGCGGCGGCGAGCGACGCCCTAGCGGAGGCGCTGCAGAACTGGCTCGAACTCCGCCGTATGGGCGAGACACGGGCGGACGAGGAACACGGAGCGATCGGAACCCACGCCGCCTTTCCGGAGTCGGCACGGGCGTTCGCCGATCCCGCGACGACGGTTCCGGCGACCGAGATCGGCCCCCCTGAACCGCCAACCGGCGCGGCGGAACTGGATCGACTCCTCGGGGCAGTCGACGACGCGGGACTCGACGTCTACGCGTCGCGGCTCACCCCGCGGGACGTCGAGTCGATGGGGTTCGAAGCCGTCCGCGTCGTGGTTCCCGCTGCGCAGCCGCTTTTCACCGGCGAGCCGTACTTCGGCGAGCGGTTGCGGCGCGTCCCCGAGTCGCTCGGGTTCGAGCCGGAGTTTGACCGGACGTATCATCCGTTCCCGTGAGCGAACGACTGCCCGCCCGCCCGCGGCTCGACCGAGGCGTAGTGGGGAACGCTTTTTCCGACGCCCGCTGAGGAGTCGGTATGGATCCGGCGTTGTTGCAGACGGAGACGCCCTCCCCCTCATTTCGCGACGGGCCGGGGCTGGCTCCGCCGGAGTGGCTCCCCGGCTATGTGCCGGTGTTCGTCTATCGGCTCGTCCTCGCGATCGCGATCATCGTTTTTTCGTACTATCTCTCCCAGCTCGCCCGGGAGGCCCTCGGACGACGGATCGCTCGCCAATTCAAGCGCCCGTCGGTGAGTCGGACGATCCTGCGCAGCCTTCAGATCCTCATCATTCTCGGGGCGGTGTTAACAGCGCTGAGCTTCTTCGGAATCGGGGTCGGCAACATCGCCCTCTCGGTCGGTGTTTTCTCGGCCGTCGTCGGCATCGTGCTCGCACCCATCATCGGGAACGTCATCAGCGGCGTGTTCATCCTCTCCGAGCAACCATACGAGATCGGCGACATGATCGAACTCGCCGACACCGAGACGAAGGGGTTCGTCGAGGATGTCACGCTCGTCTACACCAAGATGTTCACCCTCGACAACACGTTCATCGTGCTCCCGAACGGGCTGATGCGGGAGCGTGATGTCGTCAACTACTCAGCCGAGGACACCCGCATCCGGATGACGCTGGACGTGGGCGTAACCTACGAGAGCGACATCGACATCGCCCGCGAGCAGATGGAGGCGGCGGCCCGTACCATCGACGCGGTCATCAAGGGCGGTCCGGACATCCGGGTCGGGAGCGCCAGATACCCGGCGTCACCGACCTGTTACATCCGTGAGTTCGGCGACAGCGAGATCGCGTTGCGGCTCCGGTACTGGGCGAGCGAACCGTACAAACAGACGGCGGTTCGCTCGAGGGTGTTGACGGAGGTCTGGGAGCGTTTCAAGGCCAACGATATCGAAATCCCCTACCCCCACTCACACATGGTGTTCGACGACACCAGCGGCGAACTGCAGGTCTCAATGCGGTCGGCGGAGACAGAGGTCCCCTCCCGGCCCGGGGGGGCGACGAGGCGGGAATCGGACGCCGAAGCGGGGGCGGAAGGCGGAGAACGTCCGGAAGACGAAACGAACGGAAACGCACCGGGAGACGAAAGCGCTCCGGAAGACGAGGAGACGACGGACGCCGGGTCGTCCGAGCGGGACCCGACGGATACGGACGCCGGGAGCGATGTCTGACTCTGTGGATGCCTCGGCCGCCGCGACCGTCGCCGAATCGTCCCCCGACAGCTGTCGGCTCAGTTCGACCCTTCTTGAGCCGTGTTCATCCGATATACAAAACAACGGAACCAGCCGTCACGGACTCGCGGTGATGACCTCACACTCGAGTTTGCGCCGGAGGAATCCCTCGATGTCCGGGTCGTCGATCAGCCGACGGACCATGCGCCGCCACCGTCCGGCCTGCTTTTGCCCGATGACGACGTAGTCGGCGTCTTCCGCCGCGACCTCGTCGAGGATCGTCTCCTCCACTAAGAAACCCGGGCGGACGACGTACCTAGCGCGGTCGAGGCGTCCGAACGTCGCCTCAACGGCCGACTTTAGTTCCGCCCTCGTGACCGTTTCGTCGCTCTGATAGAGATTGACGTGTAGCACGGTGAGGTCGGCGTCGTGTTCTCTCGCGACCTCGATCGCGCGCTCGAGCGTCGCCCGGGAGTGTCGAGAAAGCGGGTACCGGACGGGCACGATGACCAACGTCATTATCGGGGGAAGCACGTCCCCCGTCCTGAAGCTTCCGATCGGTCTGACGGGGATCACACGCCGGTTCGAACGATGCGCTCCTCGAGGGTCGGGTCGATCCCGACGACATCGGCGTACTCGATGAGGACCTCGTACTGGATGTCGAGTCGCTCTACGATGTGGTCCCGAGTCAGGGTCGGGAACTCGACATCGGTCGAGAGCAGGAACCCCGACGCCGCGAGCCGATATGTGTCAGTATCGTCGATCGGCGTCCCATCGACGGTCGCCCCACACAGTCGGCCGTCGGCGTGGTCGTAGCGCAGTTCGGCCCCGGAGACGTGGGCGTGCCACCAGTCGGCCTCGCCGAACCCGGGGGTGTCGGCCGCCTCCGCAAACACCGACCGCAGTTCCGACCCCGCCAGTTCGGCGACCACGAGCGGTTCGTCGAACGGGACGAGGCTGATGAGGTCGGCGGCCGTGACTGCCCCGGACAGCGGCGGGCCAGTTCTGATTCCGCCGCTGTTTTGCAGTCCGACGACGGGCGGGGCTGTCCCGAGGGCCTTCATCGCCGCCCACCGGTAGGCGTCGGAGACGAAGTTCCCAACACGGCTCTCACCCCGAAACGCCTCGGCGTCCGTTCGGGCGATCGGCTCCGAGACGTGGCCGACGACGGTATCGAGGTTGGCTTCGGCGAGTCGGTCGCGGTATCGGGCCGCCAGATCCGCATCGATAGGGCCATCGGTGACATCGTGACGCGTCACCTCGCCGGTCGGGAGGTCAATCTCCAGCAGTGTGCCGCCACCGCTGCCCGGCCGGGTAAGCACCGTCTCGCCGATGCGCTCGATCCGCTCGGAGTGGACGTGGCCGCCGAGGACGATATCAACGTCGCAGGTCGCGGCGAGGCGGTCATCACCCCGGCCGAGATGCGACAGCGCAACGACGTGGTCGACACCACGCTCACGGAGTGCCTCGATGGCCTCTCGGGCCGCCGCGACTGGGTCGGCGAAAGTGAGGTCGCCGTCGTCGCCGATCGACGGCGTGGTCGGGTCGGTCACCCCGAAGAAGCCGACCGTCCTATCGCCGACACGCTCGACGCACCATGGATCGACCCCGGCGAAGGGCTCCCCGATCCGGCGGACGTTCGCCGAGAGCCACCGCTGTGGCGATCGGTGGACGATTTCGGCCGCCCGTTCGAGGCCGAAATCAAAGTCGTGGTTGCCGAACGTCTCGACGTCAGGCGAGACAGCCTCGAAGAACTCCAGTGCGATCGCGCCCTTCGAGACGAGCGGGAGGACGCCGGGGGCGACGTCATCGCCGGTGCCGCAGACAAGCGTCCGGTCGTCGCGGAGCGACTCGATCGTCCCGGCAAGATTGGCGATCGCCACCGGGTCGTCGTGGGCGTTCTCGATGTCCGAGTAGTGCAGCAACCGCACGTACCGTCGTACGGTGCTCAGGAACAAAATCGTATCGTCGGGAGCGAGTTGGGAGTGTTTCCCCTCGGCGGCGATCGTGAGCGTTTTGCCCGCCGACTCCTCACACCGGGTATGGACGAACGAGTCGGTCCCGATGGGACGACGCTGTATCTCTCCTCAGAGGCGGAAAAAGGTAATAAAGGACCCTTCCGCGTCGTCTACGCCGACGCCGATGGCGAGCGTCGTTGGGGCTTTTTTTGTACGAACTGCGAGTCGTTTGACACCGCTGTCGACTCGATGGGGCGCATCCAGTGTAACCGCTGTTCGAACTTCCACAAGGCCGAGGAGTGGGACGCTGCCCACGAGTGACCTCGATAGACGGGAGTGGCTCGGAAAGGCCTGAACGCCCTAACGCTCGCGGTAGACGTCGGAATACATATCACACAGTCGTACAAAGGATACACAAAGAATGGCCGAAGGAGATGACCAGCCGACGGTTCTTGTCGTCGAAGACGAACGTGCCCTCATCGAGCTATACGTCCGATGGCTGGAGGATGACTACGAGGTTCTGACCGCAGACGGCGGCGAAGCGGCGCTCGAGCAGTTCGCAGGCGACGTCGATGTCGTGTTGCTCGACCGGCTGATGCCGGGGATGAGCGGCGACGAGGTGCTTGAGGAAATTCGCGCGCACGACTCGGAGTGTAAGGTCGCGATGGTGACGGCGGTCGAACCCGACTTCGACGTCATCACCATGGGATTCGACGACTACCTGACAAAGCCCGTCGAGCGTGGCGAACTCCTCGAGACGATCGATCGGCTGCTATCGCGGACGGAGTTCAACGACATCGAACAGGAGCTGTACGCCCTCTCCTCAAAACAGGCGGCGTTGCAGGGTTCAAAGCCGAAGGAGGAACTCGAAGAGAACGAGGAGTTTGCGGAGCTACAGGCCCGACTCGAGGAGCTCAGAACGGACCTCGACACGGCGATGCCCGTGATGGACGACGACGATTTCGTTGCGATGGTCCGGGACATCGAGACTGACGACTCCAGCGATGGGCCCTCGGACATAGAGGGTGGTGGGCAGTGAGCTACCGCGCGAACGACCTCGGAAGCGCGTCTGCGTTCGACGACGGCGTGAGCCTGCTGTTGACCGGCTCGTCGACGGAGACCACGGACGGGCTCCTCGATGTTATCGCGCCCGCGGAGGACGAACAAGCGGTCGTCATCACGATGAACACCGGGGCGAAGACCATCGTCAACGAGCTTGAACGGCGGGGAGCCGACCGTGATCAGGTCAGCATCATCGACTGTACGAATGCCGAAACGGACGTCGAAGGCGTGCCGATTCGGCATCTGAACTCGCCGGGCGACCTGACGGGCATCAGTCTCGAGTTCGCGAAACTGCTCGGGCAAGACGGCGAGGACGAGTCTGTCCGGGCTCGCGTCGGCGTCGCGTCTGTTTCGACCGCGTTGATGTACACCGAACTCCGGACGATGTTTCGGTTTCTCCACGTCTTCACCGCCAGAATCAGATCCGGCGATATGCTCGGCGTCTTCTCGATGGACCCGACGATGCACGACGAGAAGGCCCACAACACGATCCGCGCGGTGTTCGACTGCGAGGCCGAACTGAGAGACGGAGAGGTCTCGCTGTCCGGCACCGGGTACGAGTAACATCCGCCGAGGCGCGGAGGTGTGATCATCTCGCTGTTAGGAGTGGCTAGCCCGACGTGGCAAACGGAGTTCCCGCCCATGGCTGGGGCTACATTTCGATCCGTTCGACCAACCCGTCGTCGCGGTGGGTGTTTATCGCGACGATCCGGACGTTGTCGTCGATGCCCGAGCCTCGGAGTTTGTGCTTCAGCAGTTCGTCGACCTGATACACGCCCGCGGCGTCGACCATCTCGATCTCGACCAGAACCGGGACGTTCTCGCCCGCCCGCAACGAAACGCTAGTTATCGCCCGACTCGAGATTGTGTTGATGCCCCGGCCGCCCTCCTCGTAGGGAATGCGGGACCGGCCGCGCTCCATATCGAGCGCGTCGGCGACCCGGACGACGCCGGCCTCGACCGTCAGTGGCGTCTCTTCGGTGTGGTGACAGAGGATCGCATGAAGAACCTCTCCCTTGAGTCGGACGGCCTCACCGGCGTCGTAGCGGTCAGTCTCGGTGAGAATCCGATCGAGGATGTCGGCCGCGAGTGGGATCGAATAGTAGGGGTGGTCGTTGCGGTGGACGACGTGGCCGATGTCGTGGAGCGTCGCGGCGAGCACGACGATAACGGCCTCGTCGGCCTCCGAAAGACCCTGTCCGAGCGCACCGTTGAATTCGACACCGCCGGCTTTCAAGAGGTCATAAAGCCGCAACGCCGCGTCCCGAACGATCTCGACGTGTTTCTTGCCATGGTCGTTGTAGCCCATCCGATCGACGGGGTTGACGTTTTGAGCCGCAAGATACGCAAGGACCTCCTCGTCGGTCCGGACGGTTTCGAAGACGTCGTTGACCGGGCCGTCCGGGAACGCGTGTTCGGCGTCGGGATCGTACTGGCGGTCGCTCTTATCGGACGTGTCACTCATGTTGATACCGACAACCGGGACTGCAAAAAAGGGCGCGGCGGCCCCCGGTCGAGGGCGAATAGTGTGGCATCCCGGATACGGATGCCGGACGATCCACAGTGGAGATGGTACCGCGTTCTAAACGTCCTCAGCCGCGGCTTCGAGGTCGTCGTAATCGGGTTCGACGCCGGGGTCGTCGGAGACCCACGAGTACGTGATCGTGCCGTCATCGTCGAGGACGAACACCGAGCGCTTGGCGACGCCGGAGATACCGAGGTCCGCAAAGTCCATGACGACATCGTAGGCATCGATAACTTCCTTGTTGGTGTCAGCGACAAGCGGGAAGTTGAGTTCGTTCTGCTCGGCGAACTCACCCAGCGAGAACGGCGAGTCGATGCTGATACCGTACAGCGACACACCCGCGTCGGCCAGCGAATCGAGCCGGTCTCGGAGCGTGGTCATCTCGCCGGTGCAGACGCTCGTGAACGCGCCCGGGAAGAACGCGAGCACGACCGGGCCGTCCTCAAGCGCCTCCGAAAGCGTGAATTCGGTGATGTCGCCGTCGGGTGTCCGCATCGGTGCCGTGAACTCGGGCGCGGTGTCGCCTTCTCGTACCATACGACCGCTGATGCCCGGAAGTGTTGTGTGCGTTTCGGTTCCGGTCACGTTGCGGGACCCCCTGATAGCGTGGCAAACGGCGTCCGGGGGGAAAAGCATACAAGTACCCGCGCGAACGTCGAGATATGGTACGACCGCTGTTTATCGGTGGGTTGGGCCCGCCTGAACTACTGTTGATCGCCGGCGTCCTAATCTTGTTGTTCGGGGCCAGCAAACTCCCGAAACTCGCTCGATCGATGGGGACGGCGACCGGTGAGTTCAAAAAAGGCCGCGAGGAGGTTGAGGACGAACTCGAGGAGATGCGAGAGGGTGACGAGCCGGGCGAGCCCGCGGTCGAGGCCGACCGAGAGCTTGAGGCCGATTCCGACGCTGTCGAGGCCGATCCAGAACGGGACCCCGAACGCTCGGGCGTATAAGCTGTTCCGCGGTATGGTGTCTTCTTTTCCACCGCCGAGGAAAAAGCCTATAATCTCGACTGAAGTACCTTCACGTAGCGATGTTATCCACGCTCCCGCTCCAGTTTGGAATTCCCGGCGGCCCGGAACTGCTCGTTATCCTACTGATCGCGGTTCTGTTGTTCGGGGCAAACAAGATTCCGAAGCTCGCCCGGTCGACAGGGGAAGCGATGGGCGAGTTCCAGAAGGGTCGCGAGGAGGTCGAACAGGAACTACAGGACATGCGCGAGGGATCGGCACAGGGCGGTACCGAACTCGAATCCGGCGAGGAGCCGACGGTTGAGACAGCCGCTACCGAGGAAACGGTCGCCGAGGCAGATACGACGGCCGAGGTAGACGAAGACGAGCCGCAAGCGGACAGCCAAGACGAGGACGAGAGCGAATCCGACGAGGAATTCGAAATCGCCGACGCCGAACCGAACGAGAAGACGAACTGAATACGCGGTCGATCTCGGAGTGTGGCGCGGTGCTGAATCGGGCGGGACAGATACACTGTAACTGTGGGCGTGTGGCCTAGCGGATCAGGGCGAGAGGTTCCTAACCTCTAGAGCGCGGGTTCGAATCCCGTCACGCCCGCTTCGTGGTTCCTCACTTCGTTCGGAACACACTCGCGGGCGTGACGTAGTTCGCGAAGCCGTTGGCTTCGCTCACTCCCGTCACCCCTATTCTGCGAGGAGCGGACGCGACGAGCGAACGGGCACGGAGCTCGAACCCTGCAAATCGTAACGGCCGAGCGAAGCGAGGTCGACCGTTTTGCTCCGGTTCGAATCCCGTCACCCCCGTCGCGCCCGTCCGTCGGTGCGCGGTGAGGGGGTATAGACAGTCCTCAACGCCCGACTTTTAAGTAAACCGTGGCAGTTTATAATCGATCCCGAAGTTTGTGCCCTCTCAGATGCAGCGGCTGAGGGAAACGAAATCGATCACGACCGTTTTGTCCACGCCAACTTCGGCGCGGCCGTTTATAAATGAACGGTGATGGTTTATCATATACCTCTGGTGAGTTCAATTGGGGAGGTCGCGCACGGCGAAGCGAGTACGTCCGACCATCATCTGCGACCGTTACGCCCATTTTTAGCAAGCGCTAGCGAGCCGTGAAACCGACCCGGGAGACGAAACTGCAAAGACGCGTCCCCGGGAGGGGCAGGTATGAAAGCGACCGCGAAGGCCCACCCAATCGAGGGCCTCGTCAAGTACCACGGCATGCGAAACGAGGAGCTTCGGCTCCCGTATCACGACTCGATCTCCGTCTGTACCGCGCCGAGCCACACCAAGACAACCGTCGAGTTCGACCCCGATCTGTCGGCGGATCGCTACGTGGTTGACGGCGAGGAACTCGAGGACCGCGGCGCCGAACGCATCGAAAACGTCGTCGAACACGTCCGGGAGCTGGCGGGGATCGACCATCGCGTCCGCTTCGAATCCGAGAACGACTTCCCGACGAACATCGGGTTCGGCTCCTCCTCGTCGGGCTTTGCCGCGGCGGCCGTCGCGCTCGTGGAAGCCGCCGGGCTGGAGATGACGCTGCCGGATATTTCCGCAGTTGCGCGCCGGGGCTCGGCCTCGGCGGCGCGGGCGGTTACCGGCGCGTTCTCGCACCTCCGGACGGGGCTCGACGACGCTGACTGCCGTTCGGAGCGCATCGAGACCGGTCTCGAGGACGACCTCCGGATCGTCGCCGNCGAGATTCCGGCGTTCAAACACACCGAGGAGGCGCACAAGGAGGCCGCCGAGAGCCANATGTTCGAGGCTCGGATGGCCCACATCCACGAACAGATCGCGACGATGCGGNACGCCCTTCGGGAGGAGGACTTCCAAGGCGCTTTCGAACTCGCTGAACACGACTCGCTATCACTAGCGGCCACAACGATGACAGGGCCGGCGGGGTGGGTGTACTGGGAGCCGGAAACGCTGTCCGTTTTCGAGACCGTTCGGCAACTCCGCGAAGCGGGTGTGCCGGCGTACTTCTCGACGGACACCGGCGCCTCGGTATACGTCAACACAACCGCCGAGTACGTTGCTCGGGTCGAGAGCGAAATCGCCGACATCGGCGCCGGGACGAGGGTCTGGGAGGTCGGCGGTCCGGCTACGATCCTCGATAGGGACTCGGCCCTGTTCTGAGCGTCCCGCAACGGCGCCTCGGCCGCCCTCAACGCGGGTCGCCACGATTCCGAACGATCATCCGCAAACAATAATATAAAGAACCCGTATCTTCTTATTACTTGTAAGTGTCTGCCAGTCTGCTCCCGGTCATCGCCATTGTCCTCATCTCGGGACTCGCTGTCCAGCTGCTTGCTCACCGGCTGAAGATCCCGAGTGTCATCTTCTATCTCATAATCGGGGTTCTGTTGGGGCCGGAGGTGCTTGGCCTCCTCACGCTAGAAACGTTCGGGGAGGGTCTTGAGATCATCGTCGGTATTAGCGTGGCAATCATCGTTTTCGAGGGTGCGTTCGCCCTAAAGATTGAGCGCATCCGGGGGGCCTCAACGGTCTCGTTCCGGTTGGTGACAATCAGCGCTTTCGTGATGTTCCTCGGGACGTCCGCGGCCGTCCGGTTTTTTGAGGGGGCCAACTGGGAGATCGCGCTTCTGATCGGGGCGTTACTCGTCGCAACGGGGCCGACTGTTATTACGCCGATTCTCAGCGTCGTGCGGGTCAGAGACCACGTTGCGACCGCCTTGGAGACGGAAGGTATCGTCAACGACGTGACCGCCGCGATCGTTGCGGTCGTCATCTTCGAGACGCTGTTGCTTGACGACCTCGGCGTTCCGGCGACTGTTTTTTCTTTCTTCGAGCGCTTCGGCATCGGCGTGGCGGCGGGTGTTCTCGCGACACTCATAATTTATCTCCTGTTGAACAGTGAACTCGTCCCCGAGCGGGACATCCAAGCCTCCCAGTTCCTCGTGTTGACAGCGGCCATCGGGTCGTTTGCGGCCGCCGAGGTTGTTGCCGCCGAGGCAGGGAATCGCGGCGGCGGCGACGAGCGGGGTCGCCCTCGGGAATCTCGATCTCAAGAATCGCGAAGAGATCGAGGAGTTCACCGAGAACGCGACTATGATCGTGCTCTCGTTCGTGTTTATCTCGCTGGCGGCCCTGATCGACATCGAGGCGATACTGCAACTNGGGGTCGGCGCGATCGCGATCGTGCTAATCATAATGCTCGTGCTCCGTCCGCTGGGTGCGATCATCGCTACCGTCGGTGTCGAGCGGTTCACTTGGCCCGAGCGCCTGTTCATCGCCGGCGTCGGCCCTCGAGGTATCATTCCGGCCAGCGTGGCGACGCTGTTCGCTATCGAGTTGGAACTGGCGGGCAACGTCGAAGCCGGACAGCTGCTCGTGGGGACCGTATTCGCTGTCATCTTCGCCACAGTTGCCATTGAGGCCGGACTTTCGCGGCAGATCGGGGATTTCCTTGGAGTGTCACCAATGCGTACGATAATCATCGGTAGCGGCCGGGTCGGCCGGGCGCTCGCCGCACGACTGGAGAACAGAGGCGAGTTCGTCGTCCTCATTGAAGACGACGAAGACGAGATCGAACAGGCACGATCGGAGGGGTTTACGGTGTACGAAGGCGACGGCACCGACACGCAGGTGCTCCGCAGAGCGGGCATCGATGACGCAAAGCGGTTTATCGCGGCGACCAGAGACGACGATATCAATCTGCTTTCGTGTCAACTTGCAGACACAACTTTCGGTATCGAGTCAGTGTATTCGCAGGTGAACGAGCCGGAGAACGTCGACGCCTTCCGAAGTATGGGGGTGGTCGCCGTCGATTCGCCCACCGCGACAGCGGTGGCCATCGACGACGAGATCGAGCGACCGGCGCTCACCCACTGGATGAACGAACTGGGCGACAGCCACGATGTTCAAGAAGTCGAGGTGACCTCCGAGGAGTTCACCGGAAAGAGCATCGAAGACCTCAACTCTGAAATCCCCGACGGCTGTTTCATCGCTATCGTCAGCCACAACGGCGAGGACGAGGTCCCGTCGGCGGATCGCGTCATCGAATACGGCGATCATCTCACGTTTGTCGGTGATGCGGATGCAGTCAGGCGGTCGATGAATCTGTTCCACCCGCACGACTAAGACGAACCAGCCTGTCGCCGGCCTCCGGCGAACGTCGAGCCGGCACCCTTGTCCGAACCGAGATTCGAGCTCGATTCCGGCGGACGCCTGTCTGCCGGGGCGATACGCATACGTGGCCGGGGCGAGACAGATCATACGTGAGCGAGCACTACGTCGGCGGCGTAGCCCGGGAGGGAGAGTGGCTCGCGGTCGCCTACACAGTCGAGGGGTTCGACCACGCCGCCGTCTTCGACGGGGTGGGCGAACTCTGGACCCGATACGAGGAATCAGCCGACCGGATCGCGATCGACGTCCCGGTCGGCCTCGAGACAGCGAGCGCCCCCCGACCGAACGAACGGGCTGCTCGGAAGCTGCTCGACGGGCGCGCCGACGCGGTCGTCCCAGCACCCGTCCGGGAGGCAGCAAAAAAGCACCGCTACCGGGCTGCCAACAGGGTTCACGAGCGCAAGACGGGGTCGGAACTCTCTCGTCGAGCCTTCGAACGCGCGCCTGTCGTCGCCGCCGTAGACGAGTTCCTCGGCGCGATCGACGACGCCCGCCCGGTCTTCTTCGAGGCCCACCCCGAGTTGTGCTATCTGGCCTTCGCTGGCGAAGCACCGAGCGATCCGCCGGACGTCGCGTCGGGGTACGCCGAACGGATGCGCTCCCTCGCAGGGTTCGACCGGGACGCGCCGCCGACGGTCCAGTCGGTCGCCGAGGCGACAGAGGGGTTTCGGGTTCCGATTCCCGCCGTCCTCGACGCCGTCGCGCTCGGATTGAGTGTGCGTCCGGGGCCCGGTTCGCTTTGGTCGCTCCCAGCCGACCCGCCGACGGACGAACGGGGGCATCCGATGCGCTACGTCTACCGGAGCGAGGCCGCGCTTTCAGGGTGAGCGCGGGATGACCGGGACGAACGGCGGCTCAGAACGTGTAGTCGTCGCCCTCGTCGGTTCGGGCGGCGGGGTCCTGTTGGTCGTCGGTCATCTGTGTGAACAGGTCCTCGTCGGGTTCGTCGGTCGACTCGGCCGGAGCGTACGCCGAAACGCCCATCGAGAGGAGTTCTTCGACCGCCTGTTCGCGGTTGAGGAACTCGCCTTGATCGACCAGGCGGGCGATCTCGCTGTCGATTCGGTCGGGTAACGACACTTCCACTTCTGGCATACACCCCGATTTGAGGTTCAGTTATGTAAGCCCTCTGTTCACCGCAACGGGGGCCCCGACCGGCCGGACCGCAAACGCGGTACCGCCGGATCGCCGGAGCCACATTTATGCCGCGGATTGCTCACACCGTCCGGACCGACACGATGGCGGCTGATTAAATTAGACGAGTGCCCCCATCGACAGTTTTTATATCATCGTTCCCGGAGTTCGAAGCACGGCGGAAGATCCGGGATACAACCATGGCGTCGCTGTCGGCCGGCTACTGCTGACCGGCCACCGCCGTCGTTCCCGTCGGTTCCGCGCGTTTCCGTTCCCGATATGATACTTGAATCGCTCGCGAGCGTCCTCGGGATGATGGCCGAGGACGTTCGGACCGCACGCACGAAGGACCCGGCAGCGAGAAGCGCCGTCACTGTTGCGCTGTTGTACTCCGGGGTCCACGCTGTCTGGGGGTACCGACTCGCTCACGCGCTGTGGCACCGTGGCTTTCGGTTCACCGCCCGATTTTTCTCACAGGCTGTGCGCCTTCTCACCGGTGTCGAGATCCACCCGGCTGCTGACATCGGCCGGCGACTGTTCATCGACCACGGGGCCGGCGTCGTAATCGGCGAAACCGCCGAACTCGGCGACGACGTGCTCCTGTATCACGGCGTTACGCTCGGCGGCGACTCGATGCGCCGCGAGAAGCGTCATCCAACGCTCGGGGACGGCGTCGTCGTTGGTGCAAGCGCGACGCTGCTCGGCGATATCTCGATTGGCGAGGCCGCGTCGGTCGGGGCCGGAAGCGTCGTCGTCGACGACATCCCGCCGGGCGAGACGGTGGCCGGCGTACCCGCCGAACCCATCGATGGCGCTGATCGGTCTCGACAGACGCGGTCTAAGTAAAGAAGCGGGGCTACCGTAGGGGTCCGGTCGGCGCCCGTCGTGAGACGAGTTTTGAGGTGGCCCCATCGGTCGAACGATCGATTAGACGCCGTCGACGGTTTCGCGATAGTCGTCGATACACCCGTCGGCGGCCCGGATCGCGTCGAGCGCCTCGCCCGCTACCGACGCTTCGATTTCGTCAAGCGCCCGCTGGATGCGCGCCAATCGCCCGTGGTCTGCGCCCTGTTCGGACTCGGCAAGCCTCGAAAGCTGCGATTCGAGCCCCGAAAGCCGTTCGCGGGCGTCCTCATCGTCACAGGCCTCGCTCGCCGCCGCAACGCTCTCGGCCGCCTCAGCCAGTTCGTTGATCATGTCCGGCCGTTGGACAGCCCTGTATAAATTACTGGCTGCGAACAAAAAGACCGATATCGCACCGGCGGTACCATCCGGTTGTATGAGTCAGGATTTCGGCGTGTACCTAGTCACCGACGCGGGGCTCTCGGCGGGCCGATCGACGCCCGAGGTCGTCGCGGCCGCGATCGACGGCGGCGTCGACGTTGTCCAACTTCGTGAAAAGGGGACGAGCGCCAAAGAACGCTACCAACTCGGCCTCGAACTTCGCGAGGAGACGCGAGCCGCCGGCGTCCCGCTGATCGTTAACGACCGGCTCGACATCGCCGCCGCGATCGATGCCGACGGGGTCCACCTCGGCGACGACGACCTCCCGGTATCGGTCGCCCGCGAGCAACTCGGTAAGGACGCGATGGTCGGTCGCTCCGTCTCCACCCCGGCGGCCGCCCGCGAAGCGGAGGCGGCGGGGGCAGACTATCTCGGCGTCGGTGCGATCTTCGGGACGAATTCAAAAGAGACGACACCTGAACAGTCGAACGTCGGGCTCGAACGAATTCGAGCGGTCCGCGAAGCCGTTGACATCCCGTTCGTCGGCATCGGCGGCGTTACGCCGGAGAACGCCGAATCGGTCGCCGCCGCCGGAGCCGACGGCGTCGCCGTCATCTCGGCAATCACGGCGGCCGACGATCCGGAAGCCGCGACGCGTCGCCTCGCCGACGCCGTCCAGGGGGCGAGCGCCGATGTCTGAGCCCGCCGTCGACGTGGCGGCCGCCCTCGAAGCAATCGGGGCGACGGACCCGCTCGTCAACTCGGTCACGAACAACGTCACCGTCAACGACGTCGCCAACGTCACGCTGCATTGGGGCGGGTTGCCGGTCATGTCCGATGACGAGCGCGAGGTCGCCGAGATGGTCGCCGGGGCTGACGCCTGCCTTCTAAATATGGGGACCGTCGACGAGGCCGGGGAAGCGACGATGCTCGCCGCGGGCGAAGCGGCCAATCAGGGCGGCGTTCCCCTCGTCGTCGACCCCGTGGGGATGGGTGCAACGCCGACCCGGACGCGAGTCGGGACCCGGCTTCTGTCGGAACTCGACGTGACGATCGTGAAGGGCAACCACGCCGAAATCTCGGCACTCGCGGGCGAAGACGCCGAGGTTCGCGGCGTCGAATCGGTCGGCGAGTACGCCGATGTCGCCGAGGCGGCGCTTTCGTGCGCCCGCGAGTACGACACCGTTGCTGTCGCCTCCGGCGAGACAGACGTCATCGCCGGGCCGGAGGCGGCCTACGAGGTTTCGGCCGGCGACGAGATGATGGGCCGGGTTGTCGGCACCGGCTGTATGCTCGGCGTGACACTCGCGACGTTCGGGGCGGGCGTCGGAATCGAACGACCCCTCAAGGCCGCGCTCTCGGGGACGGTCGCGTTCGGGCTTGCGGGCGAACGCGCCGCCGACGGGGGCGAGTGGAACGGCCCGGCGAGCTATCGGATCGCCTTCCTCGATGCGGTCGCCGGAATGAGTACCGATCCGCCGGCGTCGGCAGACGACCGGATCGAGCGGGTGCTGTCGGCGTAAACGCAATGGGTACGGGCGTGAAACCTATCTTGGTGGCCCGTGAAGCGGCAGTATGAGCACGTACAAGCGCGTCAACTACCACAACATCGACCCTGTCTCCGGCGGGATGCATTTCCTCAGGGAGCCACTCGACAGCGAGAAAGTCGGCGTGACGATCACCCGATGTGAGCCAAACTGGAAGAGCCGACCGCACGATCACGTCGAAAACGGTCACGAGGAAATCTACGTCCTCATCGAAGGAACAGCGACCGTCGTTATCAATGACGACCCCATCGGGATGGAGGAGGGGGACGCAGTCTGGATCCCCCCGGAGGCGACCAGACAGATCAGAAACGACGACGAGGAGGCCGCCTTCGTGCTGGTGAGCGCACCGGTCTCGATCGAACCCGACGAGGGGGACGCCGAGTGGAGCACGGACGGATTTATCGGGTGACCGACGGTGACCGGGCTGGAACGCGGTGTATGCCCCTGTCGTGCTGTGTCACATACGGGTCACCGAACTACGTCCACGAATTTGGACGGGCGGGTGTAGGACCCGGGCATGGATGTTTTATAAGAGACCGTCGGTCGAATTATAAATAGCGGCGGGACGACCGGCGGGCTCGGTCGAGTTCGTCGAACAGATCGGCGTCGAACCGCGGCGTCAGTACGAGCGGACCTTCGGTTCGTACTCTTTGTTCTCGCCTTCGAGGACGACGGGCTTGTAGTAGAGCTTCGGCGCACCGTCGTTCCAAGAGATCATCGTGTGTTTGAGCCAATCCTCGTCCTTCCGCTCTTGATGTTCGCGCCGCCAGTGGGCCCCGCGGAACTCGTCGCGGGCGAGGGCGCCGAGCGTGATCGTCTCGGCGATGTCGATGAGGTTTCGCGTCTCGATCGTGTGGATGAGATCGGTGTTGAACGTCCGCGAGGGATCGGAGACGGCCACGTCTTGATAGCGTTCGCGACACTCGCGGATAATCTCAAGTGCCTTTTTGAGGCCTTCCTTCTCTCGGAAGACGTTGACGTTCTCAGTCATCGCCTTCTGGAGGTCCTCACGGATCTCGGCGTGGTTGGTGCCGTCGCCTTCGAGCATCTCCTCGATGCGGGTGCGCTCGTAGTCGACCGCGTGCTCGACGACCTCCGTGGGTTCGACAAGCGCGCCGTCGGCGGCGACGTCGCCGTCGGTCGAATCGAGTGCGCCCGGTTCGACCGGCGTGTCGAGACTCTCCTCTGGTTCGCTCTCGGCGGAGGGACCGATCGGCACCTCGGCCTCGCCGAGGTCTCGGCCGGCGGCGTGGTGGCCGGCGCGCGCACCGAAGACAATCAGTTCCGGTAGTGCGTTCCCGCCGAGTCGGTTCGAGCCGTGGACGGAGGCGCATGCACACTCGCCGGCAGCGTACAGCCCGCTGACGCACGTCTCGCCGTGTTCGCTCGTCTCGATGCCGCCCATGTGGTAGTGTTGGCCGGGCTTGACCGGCATCGGCTCCTCGGTGGGGTTGACCCCCTCGAAGTCCTCCGCGAGGTGGATGATGTTTTCAAGCCGGTCGTAGATGCGCTCTTCGCCGAGATGCCGCATATCAAGATAGACGTACTCGTCGTTGACGCCGCGGCCCTCGTTGACCTCGGTCAACTCCGCTCGCGAGACGACGTCGCGGGAGGCGAGTTCGCCGGCGTTGTTCGCGTAGCCGTGCTCGAACATGAAGCGCTCGCCCTCGCCGTTGTAGAGGATGCC
>JGI1684J13235_1000120_pt1 | contig 28411 bp, 29 predicted proteins | sample PonA232FremontCA_2_FD_13235 | JGI IMG/M metagenome (IMG submission 13235) | reverse complement strand
TGTAGCCCCAGTGCTCCGTGAGAAACCCGTTCGCGGCGTTGAACCCGCCGGTCGAGACGCCGGCGTCAGATAGCGTCGACGCGAGTGTCGGCGTCTCGGCGACGCCGATCCGATCGGAGTCGGCGAAGACGGGTCTGGAGGCCATAATCGACGGAAAAGAAAACGGCGTCCAGTTGCCGGTCGCGAAGGCGTCCTCGAAGACGGTCCCACGCTCGGCGAGAGCGTCCATCTCCGGGGTGTGTCCTTCGACGTCTGGGGCGCGCTCTTCGGCGTCGTACGCGCCGATCGCGTCCGCCCGGAGCGAATCGACGGTGATCAACACGACGTTCGAGATGTCGGTGTCACGTGCCATGATCGTCGGTCGTAGCCTCAGTTGGTGTCCGTGAGCGCCTGGCCCCGTTTGCGTCTCGTTGAGTCGGTCCACGCGGCGTCGATCCGTGCTTTGCCGCTTCGGGTTCGTCCGCTGCCCCACACGCGTTCGAGAACCCCTGAACCAATCGATACGATATGAAATGAACGACCAGCGGTAGCTTTATGGTTTCGATATCCGGGACGGAATCAACCCACTCGGATCAGACTGACAGACAGGTTCGGCAAAAACCCGTCCGACATGATCGGGCACATTGGGTCAAGATACAAATCAGTTGAAGACCAACGGAGTCGTATGTCGTTCACAAAGAACGTCGGTGGTCGTGACCGTCTCGTCCGTGGGCTGCTCGCCGTCGTGCTGACCGTGGTGGCGCTACGTAGACTCAAACGCGGCAAGCGAAAGGCCGGGGTACTTGCGGCGGTCGGCGCACTCGGCTTCGGGTTCAACGCGACGACGTGTTACTGCGGAACGAACGAGGCGCTCGGCATCGACACGACCGAGTGACTCAGGCGGGGCGGTTACGTACTCGCATCAATTACACGTATCCCCGAAGGAGAGGAGCGCGGTATATACGTCCGGTGCAAGGCCTACGATGATGCCGGAGAGATTCACCCCGACTGCCGGACGTTCGCGTTTCACTGTAAACGGATACGAACTCAAACGCACGCTCACGTCACTCACGGGTGGCGTGAGGGCATCAAGATGCGGTAGCGAGGATAGCTCAATTCGTACACACTGACGGTCGTGAAGTCAGTGCTACTTGCTCTGTTACCCACGCATATCACCTATATACTCCTCACCGCCTCGGCCGGATGCGACCAAGCCGATATTTCGATTGTGCGTGTTCTGTCTATGCCAGCCATATTTGCTGGATGATGTCGCGATACATCGATTTAATCGGCTATTATATCCGTGAATGTACGATAAAACGAGTAGTTAAATCGCGCGCGACCGATTTACCGTCTCAGTAATTAAGTGTACAAATTCCTATCCGGTCGTCGTGCAGGATTTGACAGTCTCACGGCGTCAGGCTTTGGCAGGGCTCGCCGTAATCGGGGCGACATCGGCCGGTGTCGGTCTGGGAACTAGGGCGCTCTTTAGCGACACCGAGGAGTTTTCAAAAAACAACGTTACAGCTGGCGAATTGGATCTCAAAGTCGCGTGGCGGAAGTCGGTAACCCAAGTTGAAACCCGGGTCGAAACCAGTAGCGAGTATCCGACCCCGACGAACGACGTCGATGCGCCGATCTGTGAACTGGCGGACGTCAAACCGGGCGATCACGGTGTCATCGAATTCATCTTTCGAATCGACGACAACCCGGGGTACGTCTCGCTGCTGGGGGCGGAGCAAGCGGACGAGGAAAACGGACAACCGGAACCGGAGCGAGGCGCATTGAGCGAATCTATCCCAGTTGGCAGGGAGGGTGAGCTTGACGAGTTGATAAACACGACCGTGTCGTACGGAACTATCGATAGCGATGACGACGTGACTGCAGCGACACGGGCGTACACGTCATCGCTAGCCTCATTAATCGGCCTCGGCAACGTTGGCTCCGGCGTCATCTTGGACGGCGACGGTTCCGCGTCGGTGGTTGATATCCTCCTCGGGAACGCGACGCCCAACGCCTTCGAGCCTGGGACAAAACACGGACTCCGCGTCGAGTTCGAGGTGCCACGCACGGTCGGCAACGGCGTGCAAACGGACAGGTATGAGTTCGCGACCGGATTCTTCGGCGAACAGGCACGAAACAACGAAACCTGGACATGACTGACGAGCAACAGCGTCGACGACAGGAAGCGTTTCTCAGACGGAACCGCGTCGCACGACAGCAGCTCCTGCAGGCGACGTATCGGACCGACGAGAGCGTCGGGGACGACGACCCGGTCACCAACTTCGGGAAGGCGCTCGAACACGACGCGGACGGCGTACCAACTGAGGCGGCGTATCGGAGCCTCGTGGAGGCACTCGAAGACGGCAGTATCGACGCGTTCAACGATATCATGCTTGAGGACGGGGACGACCGGCCGCGCAGGCTGGTTGAACCGCACGGAGCGCTGGCGTTTCAGAAGTCCGGGGCCGACCCTCACATGCTCCAGATCCGCCCGCACCCGCCATTCGCCAGCGACCAGTCGGGGGCAGAGATGGTGGAACTGTACTGGCGAGCGTCGTGTCGCGATGTACAGTACGGGGACTACGACTCGAACACGATGATCTCAAGTGCCGTCGACGAACTCGAAGGGATGTCCGGATACAACGGCCCAGGAAGCGACGCCGATCCAAGAGCTTACGACCTGAGCAGTGACAATCTGTTCCGCGGCATCGTTCCCGGGGCACAGAAGGGGCCGCGTATTTCACAGTTCCTCTGGAAGGCCGTTCCACGGGGAGCAATCCCGTTGAGCCAACGGATTCGGGTGTTGACTGGCGCTGAGGCCTCTGTAACGTTCGACAGCGGCGATACGACACTCACGTTTGATGGCCCGGACTACCTCACGGACTTCGAGACGTGGAAGAAGGTTCAAAACGGCGTTCCCGTTCCGGACGTGAATCCCCCGCCGAATCTGGTTGTAAGAAAAGACGACCCCGACAAGCAGGTCCAGCGTCACATCATCACGGGTCGAGACCTCGCGAACAAGGTCCGCCGGCAGGTCCCATACCTTTCGATTCGGGACGCCGCCGAGATTCTGCTGGGAATGGGGGTTCCGTTCGATCCAAATATTCCGTACGGAACAGGTACGGACGAGATTGGGACAGGCAGACCGTTCATCAACTTCGGGTCGAACGACGTGCTGGATATCGTTGTGAACGTGTTCATCTCCGGGCAAAACGTTTGCTGGTATCGAAAATGGAAGCTCCACCGACGGCTTCGGCCCGAGGAGTACGGCGGACGAATTCACGCACAGCGAGAGCGGGAGCGGTCGTTCGACATTCCGGAGAACGTGTTGGACTCAGATGTCTTGAAGAAAACCGAAAAAGAACCGTCCAACGGCGGATTTGGCAGCTCACTCTTACCGCAGGCCTACACCGAGGGGTCGCCAACCCACCCCTCGTTTCCGGCCGGTCACAGCGGTGTCGCTGGCGCCTGCGTGACAACACTCAAGGCGATGTTCGATGGAACCCACGCGTTCAGCAACGATCAGATGGTCGTACCGATCGCGGACGGGACGACCAACGCGCACCTCGAAGGTGGCGGAACCACCAACGTGCAACAAACGACGCTCTCGACGATAGCCGACGAATCCGGAGGAACTGGTGGAACCATCGCTGCCACCCAGCAAAAAATCGACGGCGCTCGTGATAGCACCGTCACGGTTAATGACGAACTCAACAAACTCGCCGCCAACATGGCGTTCGGCCGGAACTGGGCCGGAATCCACTACCGAACGGACGGCATCGATGGCTTCCTCGTCGGCGAGCAGGCCGCCGTTCGGTATCTTCAAGAACACATGCGTCAGTACGACCTCCCGTTCGACGGCTTCCGGTTGGAACCGTTCTTCGACACATATCCGGGAACGCTTGTGGGAGCCAAGCCGAACGCCCCGGACACCCCCGGGGACCGCGGACAGATCCTTATCAAGCCAGACGGGATCGAAAACCTAAGTGGCATGGAGAGAATCGACGATCCGCTCGACTGACGCCCGCTGGAAGATGAGGCCGTTCCCCGTCTTGGACTCTTAAGCCCCGTTCAAATAACGCGGGCAAGACTGTTCGCGCCGGCGGACCAGTCAATGTCCGTATCGGTAGCCACGCGATGTCTGAAGGAGTCTAGTCTCCGAGGCCGGCACCGGCGAACCGCGGAACGAGGGCCACGAGACTGGTGGTTTATATACACGCCAGCCACATTTCCCGCATATGCAGACCCACATCGTCCCGGTCGGCTTCGACTACGACCGGCTGATCGCGCCGTTGGTGCGGGATCAACTCGATGTCGATCGGGTGGTCCTGCTTGAGGGGGCGGTCGGCAGCGAGGCCAACGTCGAGTACTCGAAGAACCTCGCGAGTAAACTCGAGAAGGACTTCACGAACCTGCTCGGGGCCGAGACGGAGGAGTACGTCGTTGAGGACGTTTACGACTACGACGCTGCCTTCGAACAGGCGTACGAGCTAATAAACGGAGAGTTGGACACCGGAAGCGAGGTATGGGTCAACGTCTCGGCGATGCCACGGACGGTTTCGTTCGCCTTCGCCACCGCCGCCCACTCGATCATGGTCGAACGCGAGGGTGACCGCGACCGGATCCACACCTACTACACCGTCCCCGAGAAGTATCTTGAGACCGAACTGGCAGAGGAGCTCAGAAGCCAATGTGATCTCCTCGAGTCCGTCCTCGATGGCGATATCGACGACGAGCGAGTCGCCGAACGGCTGGAAGTCGGCCGCGAACTTCTAGAGGAGTTCGACGAGCGGGGGACCACCATCGGTGCCAAGCGCTTCGGCGACGGCCACATCATCGAACTCCCCGTCGCCTCCTTCTCGAACGTCAAGCCCTTCGAGGAATTGATCCTGTTTACCCTCGGCGAACACGAGGAGTTCGAGTCGGTGTCGGAACTCGCGGGGACGCTTGCCCGCGAACTCGGCGAGGAGTACACTGACTCCTTCCGGTCGAAGGTCATCTACAACGTCGACCGCCTCGGCCCCGGCGGCAAGGGGTACATAGAGCGCGAGGAACACGGCAACTCCTATCGGACGCGGCTTTCTCGGATCGGAGAGCTATGGGTTCGCTCGCATGCCGACCGCTCGGAGTTATGACCGCTCGGCGGTCAGTTATCGATCCGGGGTCACGTCCGCGGCCGAGCCATCGCTGGCGAGTTCCTCGCCCATCGCCCGCGGGTCGATCCAGACGACGAACCCCGACTCGCGCTTGATCAGCCCTTTTATGTGATTGCCTTCGATCGGGGAATCGTCGACCGATTCCGCGTCGAGATCGGAGACCTCCTCGACGCTGTCGACGGCCCACCCGATCGAGCGCTCGTCCTCGAAGATGTCCGAATCGAAGATGACGATCCGGTCGCCGATGTCGCCGTCGGTCCCGAGACCGACCTTGGGATCGACGATGGAGGTGGTGTTCCCCCGGAGGTCGATGACACCCTCGACGTGCGGCGGGGAGTTTGGAATGGGCGTCAAATCGCCCATATCGACAATCTCGGTCACGTAGTCGATGCTAACGCAGTACGTCTCCTCGCCGAGGCGGAACTCAAGCACCTGTTCCGCGCCGAGAGAAGTGGCCCTTTCGGTGGACATGATGTCTTATTCACGCTTCGGCGGCGGCCCTACTTAATACTGCGAGCGTTTCACCGATGGATACGCCGGCAGTCTGGCCGGTCGGCGGGCCGAGAGCGGAAACGCTTTGATCCCGGCTCCCGCACCAGAATATATGGAGTGGCCCCACGACCCCGACGGCGAGGAAGGCTCCGAAGGGATGCGAAAGTACGGACAGGCGGTGCTCGCGAAGAAACTCGACGAGGAGGAAGACTTCCCGCTCTCGGCTACGGAGTTCGTCGAGGAATACGGCGACGAACCCGTCCGGCTGAACCACACCCGCGTCGTCAGCGTAGCCGACATCTTCGATGGTGTCGAGGAGGATGAGTTCGAGGATATCATTGCGTTCCACCGCGCTGTCGGGCGGGCGATGCGTGAGCACGATATGTGGGAAGTCGACATCGACGCCTACGCCTGATACGGATCACCGCCGCCGGTCTTTTATATTACCGCGTTCCGCTGACCACGCCGTTTGTCCCGATCGTCGTTCCCCCGGTTCCGACACCGGCGGTATCGTCGCCGATGGCAAGGCAAATATCGGCCGGCCGTGAATATACCGGCGTGACAAACGCCCAGGTAACGCTCATCCAGATCGACAACTACGGGCCGTGGACGGTGACCCCCGAACCACGCCGGGAGGTTGACCTCCAGACCCTCCAGTCGCGGCTGTACGCCGACCTCTCACAGCTCATCGGGAATCGAGAAGGCTACGTCTTCTTCACCCGCTTCGACAATATGGTTGCCGTCACCAACGGTCTCGACACCGCCGATCACGCCCTAATCCAGGAATCGGTCGGTAACCGGTATCCGGTGACGGTGAGCCTGAGCATCGCTGCCGACACCTCCCCCGCGGCGGCGCTCGGGACCGCGACCGGCCAGCTACAGGACGCCGGCAGCGCTCAAGACTGCGACCGACGGGAGATCCTCCGCGGTGATCCCATCGTCGACGAGGCCAGAACTGACAACGACGTCCGGCTCGCTCACTTCGATGTCAACGACGCGACCGGCAAGTACACCGACCAACTCAACGAGTTCGACTCGTTTATAAACATCGAACAGGGGTACGCGGAACTGATGCGCTATATGCGGACGGCCCACGAGTCGCTGTCGTTCTTTGTCGGCGGCGACAACATCATCGCAGTGTGCGACGACATCGACGAAGCCGGCTACCTCGACGCGATCGAGCACGTTCGAGAATCGGTCGGCGTCGACCTGAAAGTCGGTGTCGGCACCGACCGGACGGCCCAGGGTGCCGGGATGGCCGCCAAGCACGCTCTCGAAACCTGTCGGGAGGAATGCACTGACGTCGAGTTCGCCTGATCCCGGCGAGCGGGCCGGAGCGATCAAAGACCCACCCGGGGAATATCTGCGTTATCAAAGAGTACCGTTCCGGAAAAATGTCGACGTTTCACAAAAGCGTCGCCCCGGAATCGCGTCCCTCGCGCACGGCCAGACAGGGACTTTGTTCGATCAGTCGGACTGAAGGGGTATGCGGCGTCGAGCGATACTGGCCGCCACCGGCCTTGCTGCTGGGAGCGCCGGGTGTGTCGTCGGGTACGGGCGCCGTGAGTCTCCGGCCGACGACCAAGCGAGTGAAATCGACGCACCGACCCTCGCCGAACAGGGGATGCCGTCGACGATCTGTGCGGAGGATATCAAGCCCGGCGGCATCAGAGCCATCGACGACCCGTCGTTCGGAGCTCCCGGGGAGTGGCCCGACGACCCGGACGGATATCGGCGATTGGACGACGAGGCGACTGTTATCGGTATCGAAAACGACGTTGTGGCGCGGGCATACCCCCTCACAGTACTGAACGTTCACGAGATAATCAATGACACCCTCGACGGGCCGGTTCTCGTGACGTACTGCCCGCTCTGTCGAAGCGGGATGGTCGCCGACCGACGCGTCGACGGCGACCCGGCGCGCTTCGACGTGTCTGGACTGCTGTGGGTTCCACCGGGGATCTACACGGCCGCCGCCGAGGCGGACGGGCGGGTGTTTTCCGACCGCGAAGCGGGGGTCAGCAACAATGGAAACCTCGTCATGTACGACGAGACCACGGGATCGTACTGGTCGCAGATGCTTGCGCAAGCGATCTGTGGCCCGGAAGCGGAACGTCGTCTTGAGATACGTTCCTCGACGATATCAACGTGGCGTGAGTGGCGGACGGACCACCCCGACGGGGAGGTGTTGCTCCCGCCGCCGGCATCCGGAGTGGTCGATCCCCCGATATGAGTTATCTGAGCCGAATGCTCTCGTAGCAGACATCGACGGTGACCGACAGATACACGCCGAAGCCAGTATCGGCGCACGGATGAATACGCCCCAATACTACACATCAGTGGACACGTGGATACATTTATGTCAGGCGGTCTGTAATAAAGCGGTAGCATGTCGAGAAAGATAGACAGACGTGACGTACTGAAAAGTGCCGGTGTCACCGGTATCGCGGCCCTGGCTGGCTGCACCGGTAACGGCGGCGGCAACGGCAATGGTAACGGTAACGGTGATGGCGACGACATGGAGGGTAACGGCAGCGGTAATGGCGACGACATGGGTGAGGTTAACGTCGACGTTATCAACGTCATCGGTTATCCTGAGGACGGCAACACGTTGTTTCGGGACTACTACCAGTTGAGCGACGGGAGCGAGGACATCATCGTTCCTGACGGCCTCCGTGACGGCGAACTGCAACAACAGGTCGGGAATCCGATGGAGAACGTCGTCGGGACGGCGCCTGCCGCAGGCGGTCCCGCTCAGGAGGCCTTTAGCGGCCTCTACGAGGACGAGTACGGCGAGGCCCCCGGCGTGTTCACAACCCAGTCGTACGACTCCGTCGCCGTCGGCATCCTCGCGAACGTCGCGGCGGGCGAAAACAGCGGCACCGGCATCCGCGATCAGATGCGGAACGTGGCCAACCCCGACGGAATGGAGGTCACCCCTGACAACTTCGTCGAGGGGGTCGAGGCCGTCGCCAACGGCGACCCGGTCAACTACCAGGGGGCGTCCTCGGACGTCAACTTCAACGAGGCCGGCGACCCGGCGAACGCCGCCTACGACGTCTGGGAGTTCACCGGCGACGGCGGGACGGAGGCGACCGATACGCTGAATTTCGAGGGTGACAACCCGGACGGCGCGGGTCCCTCCGCGGACACGATTGAGGGCGGGTTCGGTCGGACCGTCGATGTCGGCATTCTCCTCCCCGAAACCGGGAACCTCGCCTCCGTCGGCGAGGGAATGATAAACGCTGCCGAGATCCCGGCGATGCAAGTCAACAACGCGGATGTCGACATCCAGGTCGAAACCCAACTCGAGGACACGAACACGTCGCCGAACACCGGTATCCAGGCGGCGAACTCGCTTGTCAACGCCGGCGTTCCCTATATCTGTGGCTCCGCGTCATCCGGTGTGAACGTCCCGGTGTCACAGCAGGCGCTCATTCCGAACCAGGTCGTCGGCTGCTCGCCCTCGTCGACGGCGCTGTCGGTGACGAACCTCGAGGACGACGACTACATCTTCCGGACGGCCCCGTCGGACCTCCTGCAGGGCCGCGTGATGGCACAGGTCGCCTCCGAACAGCTCGACGCCGAGGTTGCCACGACGCTGTACGTCAACAACGACTACGGCCAGCAGCTCTCCGAGCAGTTCGCCAGCGTCTTCGAGAGCGACTTCGACGGAACCGTCGAGGCACAGGTCGCGTACAACCAGAACGAGGACTCCTACACCTCGGCGGTCCAGGAAGCCCTCGGCGGTAACTGATCGGCCTTCGGGCGGGGTCGTTGACCCGCGGCTTCTTTCGGCTCAGCCACCCAAAAAGTCCTGTCGAACGCCTTGGTCGGCCAGCAGTTCGCTGCCCACGTCCTCGTAGCGGTTCTGTCCGTCGACGAGGACGTATCCTCTGTCGCACCGTCTGAGTGCCTCCTTGGCGTTCTGCTCGACCATCAGGATCGCGGTCCCGTCGCCGTTGATGCGATCGATGCGGTCGAACATGTCGTCGACGAGGTCGGGCGCGAGGCCGGCTGAGGGCTCGTCGAGCAAGAGCAGGTCCGGATCAAGCATCAGCGCCCGACCCATCGCGAGCATCTGTCGTTGGCCGCCGGACATCGCTCCGGCTCGCTGCTCGCGCCGTTCCCGAAGGATCGGGAACCGATCGTAGACGGCCTCGAGGGCGTCTTCAGGCACCTCGTCGAGGATGTACGCCCCCATTTCGAGGTTTTCTTGGACGGAGAGACCCGCGAACACGTTGTGGTTTTGGGGCACATAGCCGATCCCCTCGTAGATGATCTCTTCCGGGGGGGTATCGGTGATGTCCGACCCATCGAAGGTGACGGAGCCATCCATCCGGTTTGTGAGCCCGAACACGGACTTCATGACCGTCGATTTTCCCGCCCCGTTGGGCCCAACGATGGTGACGTACTCGCTGCCCCTGACATCGAGGTCGACATCTGAGAGGATCTGTAAGTCGCCGTAGCCGGCGTCGAGATTCCGCACCTTGAGCATGCTTTCCTCCCACCGCCTGGCGCCCCTGTTGGCGCCGCCGGAGTCGACCCGCTGGTCTGTGTCGCTCATTCGACGTCGCCCCCGAGGTACGCCTCGATGACCGCCTCGTTCGACCGAACCTCGGCCGGCGACCCCTCCATGAGGACGGACCCTTGATGCATCACGATGATGTGCTCGCAGTTCTCCATGATCAGGTCCATGTCGTGTTCGACGATGAGAAACGTGTACCCGTCCCCACGCAGTTCGTGAATGTGCTCGAGGAGCCGCGCCTCAAGCGAGGGATTGACGCCGGCGAACGGTTCGTCGAGCAGTAACATCGTCGGGTCCGTAAGCAACGCTCGGGCTAGCTCCAGAAGCTTCCGTTGCCCCCCCGAAAGGTTACCCGCGTACTCCTGAGCTAGGTGATCGATCTCGAAGAACTCGAGCATCTCCCAACAGCGTTCGAGCACGTCCCGTTCCTGTTCGACGACGCTCCGACGAGCGACCGGCAGCACCGATCGCCACAGCGATTCGCCGAGTTGTTCCTTCGGTGCGAGCATCATGTTCTCGATGACGGTCATCTCCTCAAGTTCGCGAGCGAGTTGGAACGTGCGGACGAGCCCCCGGTTTGCAACCCGGTTCGGCGAGAGCCCAGTAATGTCCTCCCCTTCAAAGTAAACCGTCCCGTCGGTCGGTTCGTGGATCCCCGTGATGCAATTGAATGTCGTCGATTTCCCGGCCCCGTTCGGGCCGATCAAGCCGGTGATCGATCCTTCCTCGACGGTGAAATTCGCGCCATCGACGGCAGTGATGCTTCCGAACTGTTTTCTGAGCCCCTCGACGCGGAGCGGGATCGAACTCGGCGTGTGCTTTGCCGCCCGTTCGACGTCCGAATCGTGCGTCTCGACCCCCTCGCGGTCCTCGACCGATGCGTCAGATCTGCCTGAAACGGCCGTTTCCGTGGCCGCATCGGTCGCTTCGGTATCACTCATCTGTCGTCACCTCATCCGTCTCCGTGCTGTCGCCGTCGCTCGACGTGGTCCCGATCGACCCACTGATCGACGGTCGTTCGAGCCCGATCGGGCTCGCAGCTTCCTTGCGGTGGCCGAGTATCCCCTCGGGTCGGTTGTGCATCAGATAGATGAGCACAACCCCCATGATGGCGAGTTGGAGCTGTTGCATGTTGTCGATGGTGTACACAAAGAACGGAACCGGGTTTGCCGAGCCGACGATCGGCGCGACGGCTTGGCCGAACGTGTCGACCGCGTCAACCTCGATCGTCTCTTGGACAATATTCTTAACGAACAGCGGCCCGCGGAACAGAAATGCCGCGAAGACTGCGCCGCCGACCACGCTGCCCGTGTTCGATCCGGCGCCGCCGATGATGAGCGCGATCCACACGAAGAACGTGATCCGCGGCCGGAACGCGTCGGGCGTGATCGCGCCCTGCTCGGCGTAAAACAGGATGCCAGCGAGCCCCATCAGCCCACAGCCGATCATGAACGCCTTTATTTTGAACCCGCTTGTGTCTTTGCCGAGTGAACGGGTCGCCTCCTCGTCCTCGCGGATAGCCTTCAATACCCGACCGAACGGGGAGTTGCCGATCCGCTGTAGCGTCATATAAAACCCGATCAGGAACACGAGCAGAAGCAGCCCGTACAGGAGGCCGTCAAGGACCGGTGCGGGGTTCGACCCCAAGCCGAGTCGGGTGCCGATCGACTCCGTGGCGGCCACGTACGTCTCCGAAAGCCCGAAAAAGGCGAGGAACTGATCCGTCGGGTCGAAATCGAGTATGAGCCCGGATCCACCGCCGAGGCCGGTGTAGTACCCGGCGATCGCGATGCTTTGGAAGCTGGATTCGAGCAGCGTGAACCGAACGATCTCGCTAAGGCCGATCGTGACGATCGCAAAGTAGTCCGCACGGAGGCGCAACGCGGGCAACGCGACGAGCCCACCGAAGACCGCCGCCGCGATCACCCCGCCGATGATGCCGAGCCACAGTGGGAGGCCGAACCCGCCCGTCGATCCCGCCGCCGGTTCGGTTACCATCGCCCCTTTTGAGAGGATGGCCGTCGTATAGATGCCGATCGCCATGAACCCGATGACACCGATGTTGAAAAGTCCGGTGTACCCCCAATGGAGGTTGAGTGCGAGCGCCAACATCGCGAACACAGCGATGTAGAACAAAAGCTGGGCGATCGAGTTGACCTGCTGTCGGACACCGTACTCGAGGAGTGTCCCACCAATCAAATAAAGCGCGAACAATCCGGCGACCAACGCCGTCAGCTTCACCGCGTCCTGCCCCCAGATGGCACCCGATAGCCCCGTGTTCGGATCGTCGGCAGTCGCGTCGCTCATGCCGTCGACCTCCCGGAGAAGATGCCCTCTGGGCGCACGAGAAGCATGACGATCATGACAACGAACGCAGCCGCCCGCGAGAGGCCGGTCGGAATCCAGACCACGGATACCGACATCGCCAGGCCAATAACGAGGCCGCCGACGATGGCCCCATAGATCGAGCCGATCCCGCCGAGGATCACCGCCGCAAACACCGGCAACAGCAGGACCCACCCTTGGAACCAGTGCAGCGTTCCGTTCCAGATGACGAACATGTATCCGGCGACGCCGGCGAGGCCAGCGCCGATGATCCAGGTAGATCGGATCACCCGCTCCGTCGGAATCCCGGTGACTCTGGCGAGGTCCTCGTTGTCCGCCATCGCCCGCATTGCCTTCCCGAGTTTCGTCCGCTGGAGGAGCAGGTGAAGCCCGCCCATCAGCACGACCGCAACGACGACCAGCGAGATCTCGTGAAGATTGACACTAACAGTCCCATCGACGAGCGGAACCGCAATGCTCGGCACATCGCCCGACGCCGTCACGCCACGCCGACCGGGCCCGAAGATGAACTGGATGAGATACCGGAGCGCGAACGCGACGCCGATACTCGTTATCAACAGCGCTATTCCGGATCGGTCCCGAATCGGCCGGTATGCGAGTCGATCGATCGCGAGCGCGAGGCCGATTGCCGACACCCCGGCGACGAGAACGCCGACGAGCACGGCGAGGGGTGAGGTGGCAACCCCGATTCCGAGGCTGGCGCCGAACACCGATCCGCCGGCGCCGACGAGCAGCAGCGACCCCAGATTGGCTTCCGCCCCGAAGCCGCCCGCTACGACGTATGTCGCCATCATCCCGGCGAAAGCGCCGCTCGTGACTAAGTCGCCGTGAGAGAAGTTCGCGAAGTTCAGAATGCTGTACGTCATCGAGAGTCCGATCCCAGCGAGGCCGAAAAACAGCCCCCGCATCAGTCCGTCCTTCACGAGCACGCCGAGTTCGGAGATCGGTGTCTGCCCAGAAGCCAACTGCCAGCCGAGGTCGAGAAACAGGACCACGGCCACGACCACGACCACCGCACGAATGGGGTCCGTAGCCAATAATTTCTGGCCTTTTTCATAGGTATCTGTGATGGCTGTGCCCATACTATGTCTCCTACTCGGGTAGGCGGCACACATCCTAAAGTACCCTTCGGCTTGATCAGTTTCGTTGGCCTTGTCAGGCCGGCCAAGTGGGCGCTGTCGGCGCCGTCGAGCCAGCCACACGGCTTCTGTCAGCCCCGCCGGGCCGGCGGAGCGGATCGTCGCAGGAACTGCTGCGGTCCAGATCGGGCCTGGCTTCGCCGTCCTCGCGGACTCGTTGCGCAAGGCTTTCGTAACGACCAATTGAGTGCTTCAGTATGATACGGACGCTCGACGACCTCGATGCCGAGGGGGCCGCGCTCGGGGTTCGCGTTGACATCAACAGCCCGATGGGCGGCAACGGGCTGGCCGACGATGCCCGGCTCCGGGCGCATGTCGAGACGATCGCCGAGTTGTGCCGCCGGAACGCGCGAGTGGCGTTGCTCGCCCACCAGGGACGCCCCGGCGGCGAGGAATTCACCGACCTCCGGGCGCACGCCGACCGGCTTGACGAACTTCTCGAGGTCCCAGTCGCTTACAGCGACTCGACGTTCACCGCCGACGCCCGCAAGCGGATCGCAGATCTTGAGCCGGGAGCCGCGATCCTCCTCGAGAACACCCGATTTTATTCGGAGGAGTACATGTCGTTCGACCCCGAGGCGGCGGCGGAGACGTATCTCGTCGAGCGGCTCGCCCCTGCCCTCGACGCGTACGTCAACGACGCCTTCGCTACCTCCCACCGCCGCCAGCCATCGATCGTTGGCTTCCCAGAACTGTTGCCGCCCTACGCCGGGCGCGTGATGGAGCGCGAAATCGACGTTCTCGGTAACATTGCCGAGAGTCCCGAACCGCGCGTGTACGTCCTCGGCGGCGCGAAAGTCGACGACTCCATCGAGGTCGCGCGGTCGGTTCTCGAGCGGGGGCTCGCTGATTCGGTGTTGACCGCCGGCATCGTCGGCAACGCGTTCCTCCTGGCCGACGGCGTCTCGCTCGGGGCCGCCTCCGCTGGGGTCGTCAACGAGCGGAGCCACGACGCGGTCAAGAACGCTGGCGACCTGCTGGACGACTTTAGTCACCGGATATATATGCCCCGAGACGTCGCCGTCGAGCGCGGCGACGAACGCCACGAACTCGACCTCGGCGAACTGCCGAGCGACACACCGGCGATGGACATCGGCGCTCGAACGGTCGCCGCCTACGCCCAGATCCTCGACGATGCCGGGACCGCGATCCTCAACGGCCCTGCCGGCGTCTTCGAGGACGACCGCTTCGAGACGGGGACACTCGAATTATACAAGTCCGCGACGCGAGCGGAGACGAGCATCGTGGGCGGTGGCGATACAGCCTCCGCGCTCCGGGCACTCGAGCTTCTCGAGGGCTTCGATCACGTCTCGACCGGCGGTGGCGCAGCGCTACGAATGCTGACCGGCGACATGCTCGCCGGCGTCGAGGCCCTCGACCGATAGCCGTGGTGGCCGACGTACCGGACGACCGTGCGGCCGACCCTGATCCAAACCCCCCAAAGGATGTGACGATCTCGGTGGCGGATACGGGCGATGCGGACCGACTGGCCGACCTCTGGGTCGATCTCGCCGCCGATCAACGTCGGTACGGCTCTCGTCTCGAAGCCGAGGCCAACCGAGAGACGATCCACGAAACGATGCTCAGACATGCCGTCACCGACACCGTCTTGCTCGCACGGCGGGAAGGCGTTACCGTTGGGTTTGTGACGTTTGGGCGAGAGTCAGGTCGCTACGATCAGGACATCACGCGCGGGACGATTCACAATGTCTACGTCGAACCGTCTGACCGCGGAGTTGGGGTTGGGAGCGCGCTCCTCGCCGCGGCCGAGCGCGAACTCGAAGCGGTGGGCGTAGATGCCGTCACGTTGGAGGCGATGGCGCGAAACGACGCGGCGCGGTCGTTTTATTCGCGACACGGGTACGCACCTCATCGGATCGAACTCGAAAAGCCCATCAACGACGACCCCGTGACATCCGACGACGGCTGATGTGTGCCAGGGGAGCTTGGGTGGTTCAAGCACCCGACTTGTAATCGGGAGTTCGTGCGTTCAAATCGCACCCCTGGCTTCCGTTGTTTGACCGTACTCCCGGTTTTTATTTGACCCACGCTGTTGTCGGCGGGCGAATCAATCACTGTTTGCGCCAGCGCACCATCGGGTCGGAACGGGGCTATCGCCGGAGTAGATTCCAGCGGAAAACAGACGACGGGGTAAGCCGGTGGGGGGTGGGGAAGTCCGCTTACCGCTGTCCGCCGTCCGAGTGAAATTTCGGGAGATCCCGTAATAAATCGAATGGTATTCTTCTAGTAATATCACGGTAATCTATAAAGAACACTTGTCGCAATTCCCCACTACTGCTGGGTGGATGATACGTCGGCGCGCTCCGCCCGGTGTTTCGTGGCCCGGTGTTTCGTGGTATATAGCTTGACGGTCGCTCTGGCTCTGTGCTCAACTACGGTAGAGGACGTCGGCTGAGGTGTGTCTGATACCCAGAGAAGCGTCAGTACTTCGCCTCAGCGCCGGTTTCTGCGTAGATTTCGTCCATGATTTGATCGCGCTCGCGCCGCCACGTGGAGAAGCCCTCGGGCGAGTCTGGGTATGTCCCATAGTGCTCAAGCAGGCGGTCAGCGAGACGTTTCGTCTCATAGAGGTTCTTGAGCGTTCCCCAGTGGCCGAAGCTCCGGACGAGCACTCGGAGTTTGAGTCCCAGCCCCACGTTCGCCGACCCCGAGTATAGCGCGTCCGAGAGTTTCCCGGCGGGCAGCGACGCGAGCAGCGCGAGCAGGTCGTCGAGGTCATACGATGTCGAGAAGATGTTGTAGACGTCGAGAGCGGCGTAGCGGCCGCCGTAGTGCTCCATGACGCGCTCGTTGTAGCGCCACAGCGACGATTCGCTCACGTCGCCGGCATCCAGTGCCTCGATCGCCTGCTCACCGGCGTACTGGCCGGCGTAGGCGGCCCCGGCGATCCCGCCGCCGCTGACCGGGTTGACGTGGGCGGCGGCGTCGCCGATCGCCATGTAGCCGGGGGCGACCGCCGAATCGTAGGGTCGGCGGGTCGGCAGCGCCGCCCCGAGTTTGTCCTTGACGGTGGCGTTCTTGAGTTCCGGGCGATTCCGAACGTCTTCCCGGAGGTCGGCGACCAACTGCATCGGCTCCTCGTTCATCTGAAAGCCAAGGCCAACGTTGATCTCCGTTGGCGTCCGCGGGAAGTACCACAGATACCCCGCCGAGCGCTTCGTCGGCTTGAAAACGAGCGCGTCGGACCACTCGACCGGTTCGTCGACTTCGATGACTTCCCGGTAGGCCGAGGAGAACTGCGAGTACCGGACGTTCGTATCGAAACTCGCCCCCTCAAGATCGGCTTTGTCCTGTAGGAGCGAGAGAGCGCCGGCGCCGTCGAGGACGATGTCGGCCTCGTAGCGCCGGTGTTTGCCCTGCTTTGTCGCCTCAAAGCCGTGTACTCGGCCATCGTCGTCCTGCAGGACGTCCTGGACGACGGTGTCGTAGTGAAACGTCGTTCCAGCGTGTTCGGCCCCTTCGAGGATTCGGCGGCCGTAATCGTAGCGGTCGATGACGGCGAGTTCGCCGGGGACCGGGATGTCGAGGGCCACGCCCTCTTGAGGGATCTCGAAGCGACCGTGGTCAACCTCAGTGTTGGTGAAGGAATCCTCGATGTGGGATTTTGGGATCGACTCCGGGAACTTGTCCGCACCTTTGAGGGCGTCCCCACAGGCGATGTGGCCCGCTTCACTCTCCGCTTTGCGCTCGACGATGACGACGTCGTACCCTGCCCCGGCGATTGTGGCCGCGGCGTAACAGCCGGACGTCCCGGCTCCAACAATGGCGACGTCGTACTCGAACGTGGACATACAGTCCCTTCCACGCCGTGGGCGCAAAACTCTTTACTCCTGTTCGGAGCCCAGTAACCGCATCGGCGTCCTCCGCTTGGGTGCTTGACGACGGCATATGACCCCTGTCCGGGATCCCAACGACAGGATCGCTCGCCCCCGGCAAGCCTCGGTGTTCCCGCCGATATAAGTAATATCTGCCCGCGCCAGCACCCGCGCCAGTAGGGGTGAGGGCGGTACTATGCGCCGGGGTCCCCCGTATCCGTCCAAGCGTCGGGGCTCCGTAACGCTCATACGGCCGATACGCCTACCTACCCACAATGGATCTACGCGTCATCGAGAATCTGGAGACGGAACTGTCGATCGAAGTGCAGGGCGAGGATCACACGTTCATGAACGTATTAAAGGGGGCGCTGCTCGAGGTCGACGGCGTCACCACCGCGACCTACGACATGAACCCCGAGCAGTCGGGCGGCCAGACTGACCCCGTGGTCACGCTCAAAACCGATGGCAGCATCGACCCGCTTGACGCTCTCGAAGCCGGCGCGGCCGGTGTCAAGACGAAAACGGACGCCTTCACCGACGCCTTCGAATCCGCAGCCTGAGTACGGCGAAGGCGCTGGACAGGCAGTTTCTCAGCAGCTTATATATCCGACGAGCACGGCCCCGTCCGGGGCGACGTGGATATCGACCCCCTCGGCCCTGCGTTCGTCGAGGGCGGCCTCACGCACCGCGTCGTTCGACAACAGGCTGTCGGCGATCGCTCCGGCAAGAGCCGTCTCGTCCTCGTAGGCCGAAACGTCGACATCTGGTTCGGCGATCCCGAACGTCGGTGCGGTCGAACACCGGGGGTTGAACGCCCCGAACTCAGGAACGGAGCCGCCGTAGTCGGGATCGTATCGGTCGGCGACACGGTGGCGGGTGGCGTACTCCGCGTACGCGTCGAGCCCCTCGCCGCGGGCGCGCTCACCGGCGCCGACGGCCGCCCGTTCGTCGTCAAGACGTCCGTGTAACTCGGCCTCGACGGCGGCGAGATCGAGTTCTCCGCTCCGGTCGGCGTCGCCGGGGGCGTTAGGCGGTGCGGGCGGCCCGGAGACGCCGGGCAGTGGGATCACGCCGGCGAGAACAAGTCCGACGAGACCGACGACGGCGACGACGCCGATCAGGTACGGCTTGCCGACCGAGAGGTACCCCGGACTCGTGACGTCCTCGCTCAAATCGACGTCGTCGGCCTCGCGTTTCTCGAGAGTGTGGTTTCCACACCGGGCGCACGGCGGCGAGTGTTTGACGTGTTCGCGCCCGCAGTTCGGACAGACCCACACGAGCGATCCGCTTCCGAAGGGAGAGGCCGACCCCTCCTCGATCGGTTCGAAGTCCTCGTGGCCGCAGGTCTCACACGGTGGGTCCTTGGAGTCGTACTCCCGTCCACACCACGCACACTGCCACTTCACCGGCGTATCGTCACCGCCATTGCACTGCCCATAGAAACGGGTGCGGCGAGATAAAATCTTCCGTTAGCCGAACGCCGGTGTCGATCCGCCGCCGCTCAGATCCGGATCGGGATGCCCTGCTCGGCGAGATAGCGTTTGACCTCGTCGACGGAGTACTCCTCGAAGTGGAAGATGGACGCAGCGAGGGCGGCGTCCGCGCCGCCCTCGGTGAATACCTCGTCCATGTGTTCCGGGGACCCACAGCCCGAGGAGGCAATGACGGGCGTCGAGACGCTGTCGCAGACCGCCTTCGTCAACGGGATATCGTAGCCGTCTTTCGTCCCGTCGGCGTCGATGGAATTGACGAACAACTCGCCTGCTCCCCGACTCGCGGCTTCGTCGGCCCACTCGACAACGTCGAGGCCGGTTCCCTCGCGGCCGCCCTTGACTGTACATTCGAACCAGCAGGACTCGCCGTCGACCTCGACGTAGTGCTCGCCGGAGTCATCGAAGCGCCGCCGGGCGTCGACGGAGATGACGATACACTGGCTGCCGAACGCCTCGGCTCCCTCCTCGATCAGTTCGGGTCGTTCGATCGCGCCCGTGTTGACCGATACCTTGTCCGCGCCGGCTCGGAGCGTCTCCTTTATATCCGGTTTCGTCCGGATGCCGCCGCCGACGGTCAGCGGGATGAAACACTCATCGGCCACCGCCGAGACAGTGTCGAGCATCGTCTCTCTGCCCTCCGCGGAGGCAGTGATGTCGAGGAAGACGAACTCGTCAGCGCCGGCTTCGTTGTATTTCTTGGCGAGTTCGACCGGGTCGCCGGTGTACTCGAGATCCTCGAAATTGACCCCGGTGTAGACTGCCGCCTCCCCGTCGTCGTCGACATCGACGTCGATACAGGGGATGATCCGTTTGGTGAGCGTCATTTACCGATTCGATGTTGACCGGGACCGGGTTTGACGGTTTCGGATGTGTGGATGGTGGGTGTCGGCGGGCTGGCAGTCTCGACGGAGGGGATACCAGCCACCGACAGCATGTGGGTGGTGGATATCGGGCCGAACCATCGGCAGCGTGCGGGTGACGGGTACCGATAGAGCCCGTCGCCTGTCTCAGTAGAGGCTACAGCACATGCAGCACCTCTGGTATGCCCTCATAGCGCTCGTCGCCTACGCGACGGTCGCGCCGCTGGCGGAGGTCGCCATGCAGGACCTCCCAGCCGACAGCGCCGCGCTGGTGACGAACGGGATGCTCGCGACCGTCACGCTCGCGGTCGTGACGGTCTTTCTGATGACGTTCGAGGGGTAAACTGCCCACCGTGGCGCCACAGCGGAGGGATGACTTTTGTCTGTCGGCGATCAACGCCCGGTATGGCACGCGAATCCGACGCGGACGAACTGGAATACGGCGACCGAGCACCGGCGTTCGAGTTACGGGGCACCGACGACCGGACGTACGATCTCGAATCCTTCGACGATCACGACGCCTTGCTCGTCGTGTTCATGTGCAATCATTGCCCGTACGTGCAAGCAAAGTTCGGGGCGATGAACGCGATTGCCACCGAGTACGCCGACGTCGCGGTTGTTGGGATCAACTCTAACGACGCCGAGGAGTACCCCGAAGACTCCTTTGAGAACATGGTCGAGTACGTCGACCGCGGCGAGATCGACATCACGGCGTACCTGCGCGACGATACGGCCACCGCCGCAAAAGAGTACGGCGCGGTTTGTACGCCCGATCCGTTCCTGTTCGAGAACGACGACGACACGTTCCGGCTGGCGTATCACGGTCGCTTCGACGACGCGATGAACCCCGACGACGAGCCCTCCGGGGAGCCAGGTGACGATATGCGCGACGCGATCGACGCGGTACTCGCGGGCGAAGAACCCGAGGAGACGTTCCTCCCCTCGCAGGGCTGTTCGATCAAGTGGCCAAACTGAGTTGGACTACCGGCGGTTGTGACGGGTGGGCCGTACCGATCGCCGACTCTGAAGATGCTTGGGGGAAGATATAGGGTCGCTCGCACCCGAGCCGTCGCATGGGCGTTCCAGACGACATCGAGGCGTTCGTGGCCGCGGTCGGCCCCGAACCGGACCCGGTGCTCGCCGAGATGGACCGCCGCGCCGAAACGACGGACTTCCCGACCGTCGGTCCCGCGGTGGGCGGGTGGCTCCGGGCGCTTGCCGATCTCGTCGGCGCCGAACGGGTGTTCGAGTTCGGTTCCGGATTCGGTTACTCCGCGTACTGGTTTCTCGGTGGGATGGCCGAAGACGGAGAGATTGTCCTCACAGAGATCGACGCCGAGGAGCTTGATGCCGCCCGGGAGTATCTCGAACGGGGCGGGTACACCGACCGCGCGCGTTTCGAGTTAGGGGACGCGATCGGGATCGTCGACGGCTGCAAAGGCCCTTTCGACATCGCGTTGATCGACAACGAGAAAGACCGGTACGTCGAGGCGTTCGAGGCGATCCGGCAAAAGATCCCCGTCGGCGGCCTCGTCCTCGCCGACAACGCGATCGAGGGCCCCTACGAGTTCGGGACGATACGCCGACTGATGGCCGATGACAGCGAGCAGTTCGACGACCCACATGCCGACGCGGCCCGCGGAATCGCGGCATATCTCGATCACGTCCGGTCCGCCGAGGGGTTCGAGACGACGCTGCTTCCCGTCGGGGAGGGACTCGCAGTCACTCGACGGGTCGGGTGAGGCGGCGTATCCTGGCCGGCGGTGCGTGCTGACGACCGGACGGGCACTACTGTAACAGTTTCATCGAAATCAACGCGGTAGGGACGACGACCCGGATCGTCAGGATCGACCCCGTACTCACCACGAACGGGCGGCTCCTCTGATGTGGTGCGCCAGCAGTCCGATCGTCACCCAGCCGAGAATGTACAGTATCGACGTGTACGCGACCGTCGTACGCGAAATCGCGACGGCGAAATCCCGGTGGCGGTCCCGGCGAATCGGGCGGTGGAGCCCCCCGGTTCCAACAGTTATCCTCAGTTGACGTCGACGATCTCGATCTCGAACGTCAGCGTCTCACCGGCGAGTCGGGGGTTGAAATCCACCTTGACGACCTCCTCGCCACTGTGGACGACCTCGCCGTGTTGGCCGTTCTGTGCCTCAAGATAGGAGCCCTCCTCGGGGGTCTGGCCGCCGAGCATCTCGCGGAGCTCCTCGGTATCGAACTCTTGAATGCGCTCCTCACTATGTTCGCCGTAGCCCTTCTCCGGCGGGATCGTGAGCGTCGTCGTCGTCCCGGCCTCCAGACCGACCAGCCCCTCTTCCATTCCCTCGATGACTTCTTCGGCACCGACGTCGACCGTCAGCGGCGCGTACTCGCGGTCTGGCTGGGCCTCCGCCAACCCCGTTTCTTCGGCGACGGACTCCCGGGAGGTGTCGAAAACAGTCTCGTCGTCCAATCGGCCGGTGTACTCAAGGGTCACGGAATCGCCAGTAGCTATCGTCATACTGAGCCAAGGAACGCCACACACAAAACCCGTTTCATTACGCACTTGGTCAGAAAGAAATCGCGGGACTTGGTTCGAACCGCTTAAAACTCCGCTCCGCTCGGTTTTCAGGGTTCGGATCCGCTGGCGACCCCACTCTGCACGATCTTTCGGAGATGGCATGCGCGGGACCGGATTTGAACCGGCGGACCCCTACGGGACAGCGTCCTAAGCGCTGCGCCTTTGGCCTAGCTCGGCAACCCGCGCGCAGTTATCTTCTCGCCGTCTGGCGATCTTGCGGATTCCCGTACACGGGACACTGACATCAAACTTTTGTATCGCAACACCTCGAAGCGGTGTGCGGTATTAGGGGGCCTCGCCTTCTCGGACCGTCAGTACGGGAACGTCGGACAGTCGGACGACTTTCTCCGTGACGCTCCCGAGCAAGTATCGGTCCAAGCCGGTTCTGCCGTGTGTTCCCATGACCACCATGTCAATATCGTGTGCCTCGGCGTAGTCGAGAATACCCTCGAATGCGGTTCCCTCCCGGACGGCGGTTTCCGTTTCGGCGTCGTCGAATCGCGCTGCTGCTTCCGTAACGATCTCCTGTCCGTACTTTTCGACTGCCGCCTGGGTCTCGTCGCTTTTGGTCCGGTCACCGATCATTCCTTCCCCGCTTCCCTCCGGATCGCCGACCATCCCCCCCTGTCCCATCACTTCCGTATCGCTGGCGAGACCGTGGGGTCCGGAGCGCTCGGCCACGTAGAGCACGTGGACGGTCGCCCCGTAGGTTTCCGCCAAGTTACGACAGTTGTCCAGCGCTGCCTCCGCACCACCACTCCCGTCAGTCGGGTATAGAATGTCTGTGTACATTGTTTGGCTCCTCCATCTGCACCGATCGGATGACGTTTAACGTGAGGGGACTAATTTCTTGCGTATAGTTCACAGCAAACACGAGTTCATGCGTGGCCGCCGTCGTACGACCGCCGCCCGCCGGACAGCAGCAGTACTGACCCCCGGTTGCGGCGCCAGTGCTGCAGGGGGCCATACCGTTCTACGTCGCCGACCCGCGGCCCGCGTCACGATGGTTTATACGGCGCGCGGATCTATTTTCGCCTATGCACGTACTCGTCGTCGGCGGGACGGGATTCATCGGCACGCACCTCTGTCGGGAGTTACACGATCGGGGCCACGAGGTGACGGCGCTGTCACGTTCGCTCGACTCGGCTGCTCTCCCGTCGGACGTTCGGATTGTCATGGGCGACGTGACGGCGTACGACTCGATTCAGGGGGCGTTTGAGGGGCAAGACGCCGTCGTCAATCTCGTGGCACTGTCGCCGCTGTTCCGCCCGTCCGGCGGCAACGAGATGCACTTTGAGGTTCATGAGGGCGGAACGGCGAACGTCGTTCAGGCGGCCGAAGAACACGGCGTCGACCGGATGGTCCAATTGAGTGCGCTGGGCGCGGACCCCCACGGCGACACCGCATACGTTCGCGCGAAGGGGCTCGCGGAGGGAATCGTCCAGCAATCGGATCTTGAGTGGGTCATCTTTCGCCCCTCGGTCGTCTTCGGCGACGGTGGGGAGTTCATCCCCTACACGAAGCGGCTCGCGCCGCCCTACGTCACGCCGCTGCCGGGCGGCGGCAAGACCCGGTTCCAGCCGATCTGGGTCGGTGACCTCGTTCCACTGCTTGCCGACGCGATAGAGAGCGGCGAGGCAGGGAACGACCCCCACGCCGGGGAGACGTACGAGATCGGGGGGCCGGAGGTGTTGACACTCGCGGAGCTGGCTGAACTCGCCCACGGGGCCGACGGGCGGTCAGTCGGCGTTATCTCGATCCCGATGTCGATCGCGGGGGTCGGGCTCAAATCACTCGATGCGGTTCCCGAGTCGGTGCTTGATGCCATCCCGGGCGTCCCCCGGATGGGCTCCGATCAGTTCCGATCGCTGCAGTTCGACAACACGGTCAAACGGAACGACACGTCGGCGTTCGGAGTCGACACAGGGGACCTGTTGACAGTCGCGTCGTATCTGGGGTCGGACGCGAACGCGAGTGCGGACGCAAAACTCGCGTGACGTTGCGTTTCGTACGCTCAGCGTCAGACGTTGGCCGAAAGCTTATCAGTCCCATGGGACGCTAATCTGATAAGGACTGATATGAAACTTGCAATGATCGGCTTCGGGCAGGCCGGCGGGAAGATCCTCGACCGGTTCCTCGAGTACGATTCCAGCCGAGGGACCGGCATTATCGGCCATGCCATCGCCGTCAACTCCGCGAAAGCGGACCTGATGGGGCTCGATTACGTGCCAAACGAGAACCGGGTCCTTATCGGGCAGTCGGTGGTGAAAGGCCACGGCGCCGGGACCGAGCCTGACCTGGGCGAGAAGTGTGCTCGCGAGGACTTAGAGGAGATCCAAAGCGCCATCGACAAGATGGTGTCCTCGGAGATCGACGCGTTCTTGATCATCGCCGGGCTCGGCGGCGGCACCGGCAGCGGCGGCTCGCCGGTTCTGGCCGAGCACCTCCAGCGGCTCTACGTCGAGCCGATCTACGGCCTCGGCATTCTCCCGAGTCGCGACGAGGGGGGTATCTACAACCGAAACGCCGCCCGGTCGTTCCAAGAATTCGCCGAATCCGTCGACAACCTCCTCGTCTTCGACAACGACGCGTTCAAGACCGGCGGCGAGAGCATCGGCGAGGGCTACGCCGAGATCAATGATGAGATCATCACCCGCTTCGGCGCGCTATTCTCGGCGGGCGAGGTTGAGGCCCTCGGGGACAACGTCGCTGAGAGCGTTGTCGACGCCTCCGAGATCATCAATACGCTCGGCGAACACGGGATCACGTCGATCGGCTATGCGAGCGAACTCGTCGACCCCGGCGGGGGAAACACGGGGCTGCTCGATCGGCTCCGCGGCGGCGGCGACGACAAGAACGGCTTCTCGACGGCCGGCGACGCGACGAACCGGATCACCTCGCTCGTTCGAAAGGCGACGCTCGGTAAGCTGACGCTGCAGTGTGAGGTCGACAGCACCGAGCGGGCGTTGCTTTTGGTGTCGGGGCCGCCGGATGCGCTCAACCGGAAGGGTATAGACAAGGCGCGGAAGTGGCTTGAGGACCAGACCGGCTGCATGGAGGTCCGAGCGGGCGACTACCCGCTGCCAAACGAGGATAAGGTCGCCGCCATCGTCGTGTTGGCCGGAGTCACTGACGTTCCGCGCGTCAAGGACATGCAGCGGATGGCGATCGAGGCCGAGGAGCGAAGCGAGGAGCTCAGATCGCAGAGCGAAGACAACTTAGAGGACCTGATACAATACGGCGACGATGAAGAGTAGCGCACTCGGTGCCGTGTTCGTCGCCCTCCTGTTGTTCGGCACGTTGTTCGTTGGATCGGCCGCCGCGGTGGATAGTAGCTCCCAAGGGCTTCCGGAGGAGTCGGAGGTCGGGACTAATTTCGAGGCGACGTTCGAAGTGACGAGCCTCTTCGACGAGTTCGAGCGGTGGACGCTCGTCACGAACACGGAACTCGATAACGCGACCTGGACGATCCGGCGGTACAACCAGGCGGGCGATGAACTCTCCCGTGAGGACACCGACGGGGCGTCCGCGACCGAACCGATTGACATCGACGACGACACGGCGAGAGTCGAGATCCGTGTCACCGGGACGACCCCGGAAATAGGCAACCTGAGCTACGAGCCGCCGGATCGCTTCATCGCCGCGAACTTCACGCTCGAACGGTCGGGCGGCACCGAGCGTGCTATCGGAAGCTACGAGAGCCACCACTATACTGCGGAGAGCCGAGAGGCCCGCGAGGCGATCGATAGCGCCAGCGAAAGTGTCGGCGACTCGGGTGGCGACGCGCGAGACTCCCTCGACAGCGCTATTTCGGCCTACGAGAGCGGGAACTTCGAAAACGCGATCAGTCTAGCTGAGCGGGCCGAGAGCGAGGCCTCCCAGAGCCGACTTATCCGGAACGCGCTGCTCGGTGTCGGCGCCGTGATCGTGCTCGCGATCCTCGCTGGTGGCGGCTACTGGGTGTACAAGTCCAGACAACAGGGTCCGAGCCGTCTAAAATAATGGACGTCCTCGTTCCGTTCGCGGCGAGCCGACCCAAAACCCGGCTCGCCGGCGTGCTCGGCCCGGACGAACGCGCCGAGTTCGCGGAGGAGATGCTTTATGACGTATGCTGCGCCGTTGAATCGACAGGAGCATCGCCGATGGTCCTGTCAACGGACCCGATCGAATCGGCGTGGCCGGTCGTCGTCGACGACCGGCCGCTGACAGACGCCGTCAACGACCGTATTGAACCCCCCGTCGCAGTCGTGATGGCGGACCTCGCGCTCGCGACCCCGGCGGCCCTGTCGCGGCTGCTCGATGCGGACGGCGATGTGGTCCTCGCGCCGGGGCTCGGCGGCGGAACGAATGCTCTCCTCGTCCGAACTCCGGAGTTTTATGTCGATTACCACGGCGCGTCGATCGCCGACCACCGGCGGATCGCCACGGAGGTCGGCACGACGACGACGGTCGACTCGTTTCGGCTTGCGGTGGACATCGACGAAGCCGACGATCTCGCGGAGGTGCTGTTGCACGGCGACGGCCGGGCCGCCCGCTGGCTCCGGGAGGCGGGGATCGAACTCGAAACGGCCGGCGGGCGCGCCACGGTCCGTCGGTCGACACCCCGGTAGCCGACACTGACCGGGGGCGATCCTTTTATTCCTTCGAGTGCCTGAGTGAGTGGTGTGTTCGGGGCGAGCGAATACGGGATCGACATTGAAATCCCGGCGGAGGCAGTCAAGCGGCTACTAGCCGTGACGCCGGGCGATGTCGATTCCGCCCCCGAGCTTTCGTTCGCGCGGAACGTTTTCATCCCGCTGACGACCGCCTGCCGGTACACCTGCACGTACTGCACGTATTACGACCCGCCGGGGGCGGCCTCGCTGTTGTCGCCAGCAGAGGTGCGAGAGATCTGTGAACGCGGTGCCGACGCCGGGTGTACGGAGGCGCTTTTCACCTTCGGCGACGACCCCGACGACCGATACACCGAGATCCACGAACAACTCGCCGAGTTGGGCCACGACTCGATCCACTCGTATCTCCGGGAGGCCTGCGAGATCGCCCTCGACTGTGGGCTCCTTCCGCACTCGAACCCCGGCGACCAGACGCGCGAGCAGATGGCCCGCGTCGCCGATGTGAACGCCTCGATGGGCGTCATGCTCGAGACCACCGCCGAGGTAGCCGCCCACGGCGGGCCGCGCTCGAAGGCCCCGGGCCAGCGGCTGGCGACGATCGCGACCGCCGGAAAGCTGGGCATCCCGTTTACGACGGGCGTGCTCGTCGGGATCGGCGAGACACTTCAGGATCGCGCCGAGAGCCTGTTGGCGATTCGAGAGCTCCACGAGCGCTACGGCCACGTCCAGGAGGTCATCATCCAGCCGGTCGCCGAGAACGAGCGCTGGCAGGGCGGCTCGCCCGATCTGGCGACGATGCGACGGGTGACCGCCATGGCTCGGGCGGCCCTGCCCGACGCCGTCAGCGTCCAGTCCCCGCCGAACCTCGCGCCCGTCGAGAAACTACTCGACTGCGGGGTCGACGACTTCGGCGGCGTCTCGCCGGTCACCGACGATCACATCAACCCCGGATACGCGTGGCCGGCACTGGACGAACTCGAAGGGATCGCCGACCGCGCCGGAGTCCCCCTCTCGGAACGGCTGCCGGTTCACGACCGATACGTCTCCGAGACGTGGCTCTCCCAGCAGATGGAGGCCGCGATCGAAGCCGATGATGAGGCAGGGCAGCGGTATCGCGATCTATTGTGAGTCCGCGGAGCCTGCGATCCGGTCGACGCGTTGTGTAACTAGGATCTCTTTTGCCCCCGTCAACGATGAAATACCCATGCTATCGTTGCATCCAGAGCCTCATGACCACACGCCCCAGCAGCCGCTTTCACGACACGTGAACGCCTCCGCAGCCACTTCCGCAATCCACACATAATCCGCACGCAATCCAGACGCTTCCTCAGTCGATTTGCTCGCTTACGGGCGCGATACGCCCGTTCGCCTGTGGAGTCCTCGATCCCACGTCGCCCATC
>JGI1684J13235_1000118_pt1 | contig 28771 bp, 23 predicted proteins | sample PonA232FremontCA_2_FD_13235 | JGI IMG/M metagenome (IMG submission 13235) | reverse complement strand
TATAAAAATATTATAAAATAACAGAATATTCTTTAAATCATATTTAAAAATGCATTATATGTATTTTATTGTTAAAATAAAAATATCATATAATATCTTTTAATTATGTATATAACTTGTAACAATTACTCACTTTCACTACAAACAAACGAAATTTATTACAGAAAAAATTTTTTTTGCTGGATAGGCATTGGTTATCATTTTACCAGGATATTTTGATATATTCAAATTCATACTTTGACTATTTTATCCTGAAACACACTCGCATAAATATGGGTCTCGCATTCTTCAAACATATGCCTCACCCCTGATTTCCGCCAGTGATTACCGGATAAGCAGGTGAAAAGGGTGATTGGGAAAAGCCTTTGAAAGAAGGAAATCCCGTTCATCGATTTCAGATGCCTTTTTCTGGCTGAGTGAATCCTGGAGCTCGGACCTCAAGGTGGCTCTCGCCAAAAAAGCGGAAGGGAGGGCTCGTAAAAAGAGTGGAGGTATGTTGGGGATTTTCGCTATTCAGAATCACAAATAGGATGGCATTGAATGTATTGAGAGATCGATGCAACGTGCATACTACTCACTCAATTCATTTCCAGAGAATATTTCGAATCAATGGAGAATATACGTATGCATAAAGAGTACATGGCGACATGGTTTGCTTGTCTGTTGCTCGTTTTTGATGCTTTGTACAGAGCTTGTGAATTATACAAAACATATCCCTTGGATACAAAAATGCCCTGAATCGGGACATTCCATCTCGATTCAGGGCTCCTATCCTCATACCAATCATTCTTCATTGATGGTATCAAAACAAACTATCTGACTGCCGTTTTCCATCTTAATGAGTTTCACTCCTTGCGCTGAACGGCTGCAAATACGGATATCCGAAACATCGAAACGGATCATTTTGTTTCCGGTGGTCAGCATGATGACCTGGTCATTTTCCTTGACCTGAATCGAGCCCAGCACCTCGCCCGTCTTGTCGTTGGGTTTCATGGTGATGACTCCCTTGCCGCCGCGGGCCTGGAGCCGATAGCTGGAAACAGGGGTTCGCTTACCGAATCCGTGCTCGGTCACATTGAGGAGATAGGTCTCTTCCGGGCTCGTATCCACGACCACGCCGGAGACGACCTGATCGCCCTCCCTGAGCTCAATGCCCTTCACTCCGAGTGCGTTGCGACCCATCTTGCGTACGTCCAGACAGGAAAAACGGATGGCGTATCCCTTCTTGGTGCTCAGAATGAACTCCGAGTTCGGTGTCACCTCATGGACGGCGATCAGCTCGTCGCCCTGTTTGAGAGAGACTGCGATCAACCCGTTGGAGCGCAGATTCTTGTAGGATTCCACCTCGGTCCGTTTGACCATCCCGTTCTTGGTGATGAAGACATAGTCGTTATCCAGCTTCAGGGTGCGCTGCTCCAGAGCCGTGGTCACGAACTCGTTCTTCTGCAGGTCCACAAGGTTGGATATGTGCGTGCCTTTGGCCTTTCTGCTGCTTTCCGGGATCTGGTAGACCTTGAGCTTGAACATGCGTCCCTGATTGGTGAACAGGAAGAGATCCTGGTGGTTGCTTGCCGTGATCAGGGACTGAACCAGATCGGATTTGGAAACCGTCCCCCCTGTCATGCCCTTGCCGCCGCGCTTTTGCTTCCCGTAGCTGGTAAGCGGCGTGCGCTTGATGTACCCGTTTCGGGTCAGGGTGATCAGGACATCCTCGTCGGGAATGAGATCCTCGATATCGATTTCCTGGGGATTGCTGTCCAGGATTTCCGTCATTCTGGGAGTGGCGTATTTGCTCTTTACCTCGCGCAGCTCCTCCTGGATAACACCCTTGAGCACCTCCGGATCGCTGATCACCTTCTTGAGATACTCAATGCGCTGCAGCACCTCATCGAGCTCTTCCAGGATCTTGGAGCGCTCCATGTTCGTCAGACGCTGCAGGCGCATGTCCAGTATGGCCTGACTCTGCTCCGCGCTGAGCTCGAAGCGGTCCATGAGATTCTGTTTGGCCTCACCCGGATTCTTGGAATTGCGGATTATGGTCACCACCTCGTCGATATTGTCCTGGGCGATCTTCAAGCCCTCCAGAATATGGGCCCGATGCTGGGCCTTCTGGAGCTCATGTCTGGAGCGGCGCAGAACAACTTCCTTGCGATGCTCGACGAACAGCTCCAGGTACTCCTTGAGATTGATCAGCTTGGGACGGTTGTTCACCACCGCAAGCATGTTGATCCCAAAGGAGGTCTCCAGTGAGGTGTACTTGTAGAGCTTGTTGATGACGATGTCGGAGAGGGTTCCCTTCTTGAGATCGATTACGATCCGGATGCCCGTGCGGTCCGATTCGTCCCTGAGGTCGCTGACCCCCTTGATCTTCTGCTCGTTGACCAAGTCGGCGATCTTCTTGAGCAGATTGGCCTTGTTCAGGGCATAGGGGATTTCGGTCACCACGATGGATTCCATTCCCCTGGACCGCTGCTCCACGTTGAGCTTCGACCTGACCCGCACGCTCCCCCTGCCGCTTGCGTAGGCATCCCTGAGCCCCTCCGCGCCGTAGATGGACGCGCCGGTGGGAAAATCCGGCCCCTGAATATACTGGCACAGCTCGGTCACATCGGCTTCCGGCTTCTGCAGGAGGTGCAGCACCCCGTCGAGGACTTCGCCCAGATTGTGGGGCGGCACATTGGTGGCCATGCCCACCGCGATGCCAGCCGCACCGTTGACCAGGAGATTGGGGACCTTGGTGGGAAGTACCTCGGGCTCCTGCAGCGTGTTGTCGTAGTTGCTGCGGAAATTCACCGTGTCCTTTTCGATATCCGCAAGGAACTCGCTGGAAAGCTTTGCCAGGCGACATTCCGTGTACCGCATCGCCGCCGGAGCGTCGCCGTCGATGGAGCCGAAGTTCCCCTGGCCGTCCACCAGGGGATCCCGCATATTGAAATCCTGGGCCAACCGGACCAGGGCGTCGTACACAGCCGCATCCCCGTGGGGGTGATATTTACCGATCACATCGCCCACGACGCGGGCCGACTTTTTATAGGACCGGTTGTGCAGAATCCCTAGTTCGTGCATGGCGAAAAGAATGCGCCTGTGCACGGGCTTGAGACCGTCCCGCACATCCGGAATGGCCCTGCCGATGATGACGCTCAGGGAGTATTCCAGATAGGACTTTTTGATCTCGTCCTCGATGTAAACATGCTGATCCACGATTGGCACCTCGTTTGGTTTTGGCGTGTCCTCTGCTGACGTTTTCCTGCTTCACGGGCAAACCGCTCCGGCAGATCCCCTTGTCACTTGAGCCATGTACAGGTTCCCGAAAGGATCTGCCCGGTCGCTTGAAGCCGGCAATCAGATATCCAGATCCTCGACCGCTAGGGCGTTCTTTTCGATAAAGGCCCTGCGAGGCTCTACTTGTTCACCCATGAGCTGCCGGAAAATGGAATCCGCTTCTTCCGCTTCCTCGATGCGGACCTGGACCAGATTCCGGTTTTCCTGCCTCATGGTGGTCTCCCANAGCTGTTCCGGATTCATTTCCCCCAAGCCCTTATAGCGCTGGATGGAGAAGCGCTTGTCAGCCTCCGCGAGCACATATTCCAACAGCTCGAAGGGCGAGTCGAAGCGGACGCTCTGGCCGTTCTTCAGGGTCAGCTCGAAATCGAATTCGGGATGGCCTCGTTTCAGGTCGGAGAGCAGCTCGAATGTGTGCCGATAGAGCTTGGAGTTGAAGAACTCCACGCCCAGGGTGATCTTTTTCTCGTTGCGATCGATAAACCTCAGGAAGGTTCGCAGATCTTCCTCGGACTCCTGATGCTCCACGCGGAGCGTATATCCCTGTTGGTCCAGGTATTCCCGCAAAGCAGAGCATGTCTCGCTTTCAGGCCTTTCTTCGGGAACTTCGCCGTCATCCTCGGAAGCAGACGGGTCTGCGGAGCTCGGCTCGAAATCCTGAGGGGTCAGCTTTTTCCCGAATTCCACCAGGGCCAGGAAGAGATCCTCGTTCAATCCGATGTTGACGGCTTCCCTGAGCTTTTCCTGGAGGGAGATGATTTTCTGCAGCAGGTCAACGAGGTCCTGACCGGTGTAAAGCTTGCCATTCCCAGTATTCAGGCTTATTTCCGTGGAAATCTGCTGCAGGAGGAAGTCCTTCAGCTCCATGTCGTCCGCGATGTAGCGCTCGAATTTGGACTTATGTACGCGATACAACGGCGGTTTGGCGATGAAAAGATGGCCCTCGTCGATCAACTGCCTGAATTGGCGATAGAAGAAAGTGAGAAGCAGCGTCCGGATATGGGCCCCGTCCACATCCGCGTCAGTCATGATGATGATCTTGTTGTAGCGGAGCTTCTTGGGATCGTATTCATCAGATCCGATTCCAGCCCCCAGTGCGGTAACCAGATGCTGGATCTCCTTGTTCTCCAGAATCTTGTCGAAGCGCGTTTTTTCCACATTCATGATCTTGCCCCGAAGAGGCAGTATGGCCTGACACTTGGGATCGCGGCCCTGCTTGGCCGAGCCTCCGGCGGAATCGCCCTCCACGATGAACAATTCGCTGTGGCCGGGATCCTTGCTCTGGCAGTCCGCCAGTTTGCCCGGCAGGGAGGAGTCGCTCAGGGCGCTTTTGCGCCGCACGAGATCCTTGGCTTTCTTGGCCGCGTCCCGGGCTCTGGCGGCCTCGACCACCTTCTCCACGATCTCCTTGGCCTCTTTGGGGTTTTCCTGGAGAAAAGAGCCGAGTCTTTCGGTGACCACCTGGGAGACGTATCCGGCCACCTCGCTGTTGCCCAGCTTGGTCTTGGTCTGTCCCTCGAACTGGGGATCCGGGATCTTGACGCTAATGACCGCAGTCAATCCCTCCAGGACGTCGTCACCCATGATCTTGTGCTGGAGCTTGCGCGGCAAATCCGAATTCTGGATGTAGGAGTTGATCGTGCGGGTTGCTGCGGTCTTGAATCCGGATAAATGGGTGCCCCCCTCGCGGGTCCGGATGTTGTTGGCAAAGGTGTAGGTATCGCTCTTGAACCCGGAGTGATACTGCATGCAGAACTCAATGATCACGTCCTCGATCTCTCCGGTTCCGTAGATCGCTGGATGCAGGGCATGGGTGGATGCATTGAGCTTTTCCACAAAGGATCGAATCCCGCCGTCGAACTTGAAGGTATTCTCCTCCTGGCTCCTCTCATCGTAGACGTCGATCTGGATCCCGCTGTTAAGGTAGGCGAGCTCCTCGAAACGTTTGCTCAGGGTGTGATAACTGAGAACGATGTCCTCGAAGATGGTCTCGTCCGGCCGGAAATGGATCGTGGTGCCCGTCCTCTCCGTTTCTCCCTTGTCCATGAGCTCGGTTGCTGGCTGGCCGCGCACGTATTTCTGATAGTATTTCCTGCCCTGACGGCGGATGGTGACTTCCAGATACTCGGCAAGGGCGTTCACCACCGAGATCCCCACTCCGTGCAGCCCGCCGGAGACCTTGTAGCTGTTGTTGTCGAACTTGCCTCCCGCGTGAAGCACGGTCATGACCACTTCCACGGCGGGACGGTTTTCCTTGGGGTGCGTGTCCACCGGTATTCCGCGGCCGTTATCGGAAACGGTCACACTATTGTCCAGATGGATGGTCACCTTGATCCGGTCACAGTAGCCGCCCATGGCCTCGTCGATGCTGTTGTCCAGGATTTCGTACACAAGGTGATGCGCGCCCTGCACGTCCTGGCTTCCGATATACATGGCCGGGCGCTTTCTGACCGCGCTCAGGCCTTCCAGAATGGTGATACTGTCCGCGTTGTAATCTCGTGTGGACATAGTCGTTTTCAACCTCGAGGGTAGGGTTTGTATAAAAATATTTTCAAAGTGTTGAATTAGATAGGATTTACCGCAAGGCCCGCCCTGCACTGGGCTTCATAATACACCTTGGCCTTGTTGCTGCGGCTTGAGCTGAAATTGAGTCCGCTCCAGACAGAAGACACACCATTTGAATCCTGCCTCAACCGACGTGATTCCGGGAATGTCGCTGAGGTGTTGCGCATTCCATCGTCTAAAACCCGGGATGAAACCCTCGCTTCAGCCTCTCCCGCCTTCGCCTGGCTTTTCCTGTTTCGGGGTGCCCGAAAATGATGGTTGTCATAGGGATTATTGCAGGTTCTCGTCCTCGTAATAGACTTCTTCGGTAATATCCACGGGCATGGTTATCACAAAGTAGCCTTCGGCACCGGGGCTGGATATTTTACAGGGCCCCAGGGCGTTCGTGAATTCGAAGAATACCGTCTGGGAATCGAAATGGGCAAGGATCTCGATGAGATCCCTGGTGGGGAAGGCTATTTTCTCCAGGTCGCCTTGATATTTGATCTGGAGGCTTTCTGTTGCTTCTCCCGTCTCCTGACCCTCGCTGTAGATCACCAGCTCCGAGTTGTCAAAAATGAAGTAAGAACACTGTTGTGTTTCGGTATTGAAAATGCGGAGCCTGTTGAGTGCCTCGGTCATTTCTTCCTTGTCAACTGTCATCACTGTATTTTCCTCATCGAAATAGGAGAGGAAATTGCTGTATTCGGGAAAGGTATCAATGTTCAAGGGTAGACTGAAGTGTTCGCTCTGCTCCTTGTCCGTGAAAAAGAGACGCTTTTCATTCATGTTGAAATAGAGCTCTTCATTATCCAGCCATTTGCGAAGTTCGAGAAGATAGGTTTTGGCGATGAGAATACCTTCGCTTCCCAGCCGCTGGGCAAGCTCCTTGTGCTCAAAGCGGGCCAGGGCGAATTGATGGCCGTTCAGCCCACACGCTTCGATTAATCCTTCATGGCCTTGCTTGGGCACGAGGTTTAGATAGTGCATGTTTTCCGTATTGTCGTCCGCAATGCAGAAGGCGATCCGATCGATCAGGCTCCTGAGCTCGTCGCCGGTCCACAACACCGCGTCTTCCTGGGGGAATTGATGGAAGTGCTGGAACCAGGTGGAATCGTATGTGGGAAGCTTGTATTTCCGTTTGCCCTGTTCGAGCAAGAGGGTCTCGGATTCCTGGTCCAGGCGGAACTGGATATCCCCTGCTGGGAGCTTGCGAAACAATTCGTGGATATTGCGCCCTTGAATGCCGACAAGACCCGGAGTGTCGCACTGTGCGGGATAGCTTCCGGTGAACTCCAGCTTGGAGTCTGTGGACATGACTGTGAGCCTATCCTGCTCGGCCTGAAGCCAGATCGTCCGCAAAAAGGCGGCCCCTGCCTTGCTGGGTATGATGCTTGCCGCTTTCTGCATACCGGGCAGAATATTCTCTTTAGAGATTTTTATCTTCATTTATAGCTCCTTATAGGGGCGGTTTATATGTTCATAATTTAATAATATATTGAATTTTTTGAATTAATCAGTTCAAGAGTTGTCGACATATCCTCGACAAACAAACGTTCAGCGTGCGCTGCCTTGAGAAATGCGCACTTGTTCACAGCGTTGTTTCACAGTTTCGAACATGGTCTGTAGATTTCTGTCCCTTTCCAGGGAAGCAAGGATCTTGTTGACGGAATGCATGACTGTGCTGTGGTCCCTTCCCCCAAAAGCTTCGCCGATACGGGGATAGGACATGTCCAGGACCTGGCGGCAAATGGTCATGCCGATCTGTCTGGCCAGAACCACCTTTCTGCGCTTGGAGCCGGAGAGGATATCCTGTCTGGGAATCCGGAAATAATCGCTTAATTCGGATATAATTTTCGGTGTGGACAAGGAGGAGTCCACAGAACGGATAGTGCGCTGCAGCAGGAAGTCCGGGTTGCTGGTGGGGTCTTTGCTCTGCCCGTCACGCCTCCTGGTGAGCTGATCCAAGAACTTTTCCAGGTTCTTGAAATGGGTAAACTGCCTGGCCAGATGCATGATTTGGTCATCCGAAAGATGAAGAGCCTTTTCCCTGGAAAAGTTTTCTATGTAACGGATTCTGATATCCAAATCGGGCTCGTGGAGATGTATATGGATGCTCTCCTCGAGGCGTGATCGAAGTTGTGAATCTAATTTTTGATATATAGCACTCAGCTCATTATATGCGATAATAAATTTTTGTTTGTTTTCAGAACAATAATGAATAAAATAAGATACTTCTGGTATTATTTTTTTGTATTTTGTAAGAGTTTCAAAATCATCAATACATACAATGTCGTAATTTTGAAAAATATTTTGAATGGAATAACTTTTTTGAATTTTCTGAATTCTCAAAAATAAAGCGTATGGATTAATATAAAGTATTTTATAATTATCGTTTTTTTCTAGATAATTATTCAGTATTGCTTTGATAAGGTGTGTTTTTCCTGTTCCATTTTTTCCGTATATTACAATTTTATTTGTTTCATCTTTATTTTGAATAATGTGTTTTGCTGTAGTTATAGCCAATGCGTTCTTAGAGTTGTATAAAAAATTTTCAAATAAACAATTTGTATCATATTTATAATAATTAAAGAAATCTTTTTTAGAGTTTTCATGTTTATTGATTATAGAATATTTTATTTTATTTAGATATGGAAAGTTTGATAAAATATTATATTCAAAATTATATTTTATTATATCACAATAGATTTGATAAATAAAGTAATGTGGAAAGTAAACTGTAACTTCAGTTTCATCACTATTTAATTCGAAATGTATGTATTCTATCCATTTACTATTTATTAGATCATTTTTTGAAAGAATTGAGTTTTTCAAGTATGTTACGAAGGATTCCATGGTCTTGAACTGTCGTTACTCTGTCAAGTATTCAATGAATTTGGGGAAAATTTCTTCAACCGGGCCGTCAAAGCGCACATCGGTGATATCCTGAAAAGAGGTCATGCCTTTGTTGACTTCAATGATATGTCCCCCTTTCATCTTGACTTCCCTGGGAATAGTATTTGCCGGAGCAACCTCTCCGGAGGTTCCCGCAATGAGCATGAGATCCGCCTTACGGACCAGCTCCTGCGTTTTCTGCAGGGCATACGCGGGGATGGCTTCGCCGAAGAAGACAACATCCGGACGGATAAAGGAGCTGCACGTATCGCACCAGGGAGGTATGGCCCGGGAAGCCTTTTCCTGCACTCTGGCCCGATCTTCCTGTTTTTCGCATTTCTGGCAATAGAAACGCTCAAAATTGCCGTGGAACTCCACGACTTCGATCGATCCGGCTCTTTGATGCAGATTGTCCACATTCTGGGTGATGACGCCTCCGAGCCCGTGATGCTGTTCCAGTTTCGCCAGAGTGGTGTGAGCGGCATTGGGCTGGCAGCTCAGCAAGAGGTCGGCGGTCTCCAGCAGGAATTCCCAGACGGCGTGTGGATCGGTTTGCAGCGCTTCCGCGGTGGCCACTTTCATGGGATCGTATTTGCTCCAGAGCCCGCCGGGGCTCCGGAAGTCGGGAATACCACTGGCCACGGAAACCCCCGCCCCGGTAAAGGCAATAGGGAACCTGCTCTTTTTCCAGAGCTCGGCGGCCCGGTCATAGGCATCTCGCTGTGCTTCACCCTGCATACATTCTCTCCATTTCTGGGCTTATGATCCGATACAGCGTCCTGTGCGTGGAGAAGGAAGCCGAAAAACGGCATCCTATGGCTGCGCCGGGATCATCCCCCTCGCATATCCTTTCCCCTTTATCCCTGGCTGATAATCTGATTGGTGCCACAGGCACAGTGGGGTCCGTCGAAGCTCGATTCACGCATGGAAACTGGGCAATTCGGGAGTGGTCCCTAACAGGTTTTTTAGCATCTGCATCCCCAAGTGGCAAGGCGAGGCCATGCCTGGCTCGAACCCCTTGAGGCCCGGTTTCAGGCCGCAGCGATGGGCTGGAGCGGAAAAGCAGGCTGATAGGGCTCTTGCTCCCTTGAGGGATGGGAGTAAATCTTTGAACGAGCTGCGTTTGGGGGATGCTCTAGTGGAACCATTCAGTGGATAAGAATGATGAACCGCAGAGGCGCAGAGGGCTCGCAGAGGGTGAGTTTGTTGCTTTGCGGTGAGTTCCGCAAAGCAAAATGGGCATCCGCCCTGGGGCTGGGAAGTGTCAGCTCCCCCAAGGGAGTTTGGTCCGGATATCCTGAATGGGTTCTGGTATGATGATCACCCGGATGGAGAGGATCAGATTCTTGAGACAGGATTGCCGGCAGGAAAAGGATCAGTCCCGGGTTGGCCGCTCCTCGGAGCTCCACTGACCCGGTCCTGGGTCGACCTTGCGCATGGAATAGCCGTCTGCAGAAACATCGGGCGTGATCAGACGGAGCATTTCCAGGGGGTTGATGTACACGAGGGACCAGTCACAATCTACCAGGATCTTACCCTGCCCCCGGTCCTGAACCCTGGAAAGGGCCTGGCGGACATCCACAGTTTTTTCCCTGCCCTTCTTGGTTCGCTTGCGCAAGGGGAGCTCGGTAGCCTGGATCGCGTCGTGCCAGGCTCTGGTGAGCTCTTCCGCCCCGGCTCCGTTGGAATCGTAGGAGATCTCGAAACTCTCGGCAAAAGACGGTTTGGGCTTTTCCCGCAATGAAATGCTCTGGGCTTCGGTGAGGCGAAGACCCCGGGGCAGAGAGCCGTTGATATCCTCGATCCACTGCTCAAGCGGGAGGTCAGTGCGCAGAACGATCTGGCACCATTCGCAGACGCTCTCCACACCCACGGGAAGGGCCCTGGCGAAGGAGAGCCTTGGGGTGGGATGATACCCCTGGCTGAAGCTCAGAGGAACATTCGCCTTGCGCATGGCCCGCTCCAGAACGGTCTGCAGCTCGAGCTGGCTCAAATACTTGGCGGGTCCCTTTTTTTCGAACCACAGACGGAACTGCGCCCTCTTTTGCGAGCTTTCCGTATCAGGCTCCAGGAGCGAGGCATCGGCTGATCCGGGTTCCTCGTCGCTTTGTACGGGATTCAGCTCTGGCAGGATCGCCTTTGCCTGGCCCTGATCGGACAGACGGCTCCCTTGCGGGCTGCTGGTGCAGACGCCGCAGTTATGGCACTGATTGACGCGACAGTCCTCAGTGGTTTTCTCCTGACGCGCCCTTTCCAGCTCACGCTTCAGGAACTGCTTGCTGAGGCCGGTCTCGATATGGTCCCAGGGCAGAGAAGCGTCCGGGTCCCGTGCCTGGAGATAGCTGTCCGGGTCCAGTCCGGTACGGTGAAAGACATCGGTCCAGGTATCCGGGGAAAAGCAGTCGGACCAGCTGGTCAGTATATCCCCGGCTCGGTACGCCTCTTCAACAGCCGGTGCCAGAGAGCGGTCCCCGCGGGAGAAGACCCCTTCCAGCCAGCTCATGCGCGGATCCTGCCAACGCAGGGTCAGCCGCTTGGAGGACTTGAACTGGCGGGAGAGATACTCGATCTTGGCCAGCGATTCCTCCATGCTATCCTGGCGCTGCCATTGAAAGGGCGTGTGGGGCTTGGGAACGAACGGGGCCACTGCAGCGGTGATGCTCGGCTTGAGCCCTTTCGGGGCCGTCTGCTCGATGCTGCGACAGAGACTGAAGATGGCGTCCAGGTCCTCTGTCCTTTCCTCCGGCAGCCCGATCATGAAGTAGAGCTTGACGTTGCGCCAGCCATGCTGGAAGTGTTTTTCCGTGTGCTCCAGGATATCCTCTTCGGAGATCCCTTTGTTGATCACATTGCGCAGCCGCTGGCTCCCTGCCTCCGGAGCCAGGGTGATACCTGTTCTGCGAAGGGAGGCCATCACCTGCATGAGCTTTTGGCTCACGGAACCTGCCCGGAGGGAGGGGAGGGAGATGCTTACCTGCCTTTCCCGGCACAGAGAGAAGCTCTCCAGAAAGACCCGTTCCAGCTGGGTGAAGTCCCCGCTGGAGAGGGAAAGAAAGGAGACGTCTTCGTACCCCGTTGCCTCCAGGCCTTCACAGAGCAGGGACTTGATTTGCTCAGGAGAGCGTTCCCGAACTGGCCGCCCGGTCATTCCCGCCTGACAGAAGCGGCATCCTCGGGTGCAGCCTCTGGCGATCTCCACGTTCAGCCTGTCGTGTACCGCCCTGCCCAGAGGAACGATCTGGTCCGCGGGAAACTTGTCCGGATCAAGATCCGTTTCCACACGCTTTTCCACGGACTCTGCCGAGGTAAGGGGTTTTGGGGCTGCGTGGCCGGAATCCTGAAAGAGGGAGGGCACATAGACCCCTACGATATCGGCGAGAGCGGCGAGAAGGTCCCGTCTGCTCCAGCTCTCTTGCCTGGCACGAATAGAGGCGTCGGAGATTTCCAGAATCGCCTCTTCGCCATCTCCGATGAGAGCGGCGTCAACGAAGGGGGCCACGGGCTCGGGATTGTACATGGCGTCACCACCCGCCAGAATCAGGGGGTGCCCGTCTCCGCGTTCCTTCGAGTAAAAGGGGATCCCGGCAAGATCCAAAACGTAGAGCAGACTGGTGTAACTGAGCTCATGGGTCAGGCTGAATCCCAGCAGATCCATCCGATCAAGCGGCGTGTCCGACTCCAGGGTGCAGAGCGGGGCGCTGTTACGGGTAAGAACCCGGACAACCTCATCATCGGGAACGAAAGCCCGTTCCGCCCATATTTCCGGCCGCTTGTTGAGCTGATGATAGAGGATCCGCTGGCCGGTGTAGGACATGCCGACCTCATAAAGGTCCGGGAAAGCGAGACCGATGCGTAGGGAAACGTTTTGGGGATCTTTGTGAATAGAATTGACTTCTATTCCCAGATAATGGCTGGGATGGATGAAATAGGGCAATAGCTCCCGCATAAATTCACTAAGGCAGGGCAGTGGTCGCGGCGGCTCCGCGAGCCGCCGCGCATGTGGCTGTCCGGTTGGAAGTTTACTTGAGCAGATCTCCGATATCCGTGATACCGCCGCCTTTGCCCTTGTCTCCGGCCATGTTCTGGAGGTTCTCCAGATCGCTGGCTGAGGAAATGGAGATATTGCTGCTGGCTTCCCAATACTTATTGGTCAGATCCTCGGGCACGGTCTGGTACCAGAAAAGAACATGCTCTGCCGAGATCTCGCCGTGCAGCTCGGAATCGAATGGATAACCGAAGGGCAACAGGGCCATCTGGACCCCGCCCTGTTGTGTGGGAACAGTTTGCAGGGTTGCGGGATCCTTGATCTTGTTTTCCTGAGCATCCCATTTGCCCAGGACCATATCACCGCTGACGAGTTTTGCGAGCTTAACTTCTTGAGCCATAACCACTACTCCTTTGACACGAGATTTGAAATTTAAAAGTAGGTATTGGATTCTCGGGTGTCAAGAGATCTCGACAATCAGTTCAGGCTGAATTTGTCCTCGGAAAAGTAAACCGCCAAGACGCCCCCGGTTCCTGCTTCTCAGGGCCGGCCGAGCCGGCATTTCACAGGGCAGGCAAGGTAGTCCAAGTGAAACACCCTGAAAGGGCACCCGGTTTCAGGGGGGCAGGCCAAGCAAGACGCCAAGTAAGAAATTTCCCTTTGCCGCCTGCCCTGATAAACGCGATGCCTGTTTAACAGGGGGGTCATGGCACAGGGAAAGGCTTCGCCTTTTGCTGGCCCATCACATGTCTTTGCTGCACAATCAGCGTTCCTGATGCCATGACGGTTCAAAAAGGCCCAAGAGATCGAAACATAATTCCATTGATCTTTGTCTTGCGCTGTTTCGCAGCCTATTTCTTTCTTTGTACAAGTTGCTGATGTATCTCTATGAAACAATTGAAGATGTGGAACGGGACAAATCCACCCTGGCAATCAATTTATTGCCGAGTATTGTGCTTACCCCCCATCTGTGCGACAAGAGATGTGTCAATAAGGGATCTTAGGGGACGCAGTGGACCATGAACATACTTGACGGCATATTCATTATCGTTATCTTGCTGTCCTTTTTTCGGGGCATCATCAAGGGGCTGATCAAGGAGGTCGCTTTCGTCGCCGCCATCATCCTCGCATTCTTGGGCGCTTCGAGCGGCTATCCCCCCCTGACGACCCAGATGGAGCAGATTATCCCCGATCCGGAGATCGCGGCAACTGTTTCCTATGTGATCGTTTTTTTCGCCGTTTTTCTCATCGTCCTTTTCGTGGGCGTCTCTTTCCGGTATATGCTTCAGGGCCTTATGCTCGGCTGGCTGGACCGGCTCGGTGGCGGGGCATTGGGCGTTTTAAAAGGTGCCCTGGTTTGCGGCCTGATCATTCTGCTGCTTATGACCGTTTTCAGCCAGGACGCGAAAATTCTGAACACATCGAGAGTCGCCCCGCATATGATGCGCATAACCGGAAGAATGTCTTCCTACATTCCGGAGCACTACAAAAAGACGTTCCAGGAGATTGCCGAAGATCTGNAGGATGCCTGGGAGGACGGGGATATGTCCCGTTGGCTCGATTCTGATGAAGAATGAAGGAGAATACCGATTGTCGCACCTCGATCCGGAAGCGATCCAAAACGTTCTGCAACGGCTGCTCGGGCCTGATGGCTGTCCCTGGGACAGGGAGCAAACACCGCACTCCCTTTGCGAATATCTCGTGGAGGAGGTCTACGAATTCGTGGAGGCCGTCCGCAGCGAACGGGAGGCAGAGATCCGCGAGGAGCTGGGTGATGTGTCCTTTCTGCTCTTTTTCATGGCGGAGCTTTTATCCAGACAGTACAGGATCGATCTTCAGCAGGCCTGGGAGATGAGCGCGACCAAGATGAAGCGACGCCATCCCCATGTTTTCGGGGACCAGAGCTTTGAGACCCGCGACGAGCTCATGCAGACCTGGGAGCGGATCAAGTCCCAGGAGAAGCAAAAGGATTCATCAGCCAAGAGGCAAACGGACAAGATGGCTTCGCTGCCCGAGTCCCTCCCTCCCTTGCCCAAGGCCTATCGGATCCACGCCAAGGCCGAAAAGAGCGGTTTCACCTGGGATTCGGACCGGGAGCAGGCCCTGGCCCTGGAGAAGGAGTGGAAGGAGTGGGAGGATGTGCGCGGATCGAAGGATCAGGCCAGAAAGGAGGAGGAATTCGGGGACCTGCTCTTCAGCTTGGTGGAACAGGGACGCCGCGAGGGAGTCAAGGCCAATGCCGCGCTTCACCGAGCCAATCTGAAATTTTTGCGGCGCTTCGAGCGAGCCGTCGAGCTCGCTCAAGACAGGGGCCTGGACTGGGACGGATTGGACATGGGCGAAAAGGACCGCCTCTGGGAGGAATCCAAAGCCGAGGAACGGCAGGGGGATGCGTCCGGGAAGGCCTTCGATTGCTCCGGGTCAGCTGGTGAGAACAAAGACACCTGAGACCATGGTCCGGAAGCGGGAATGAGCCATGCCAGGCGCAACGGACTTCTTTACGCAAATTTGCGGGATCTCCCTGCGCTGTCGTCGTATTGGCTCCCAGGATCATGAATCTTTCGGGGAGAGGCCGTGTCTGGTCTTTCTGCACGAGGCCCTTGGCTGCGTGGAGATGTGGAAGGCCTTCCCGGAAAGATTGTGTCAGCGTACCGGCCTTCCTGGGGTGCTCTACGATCGGCAGGGGCACGGGAAATCCGATCCCCTGGACGGTCCCAGGGAAAGGGAATACCTGCACCGCGAGGCCCGCGAGGTCCTGCCGGCCCTTCTTCGGTCTCTGGGTGTAGAGCGCCCCGTATTCGTGGGACACAGCGACGGGGGAACCATCGCGCTGCTCTTTGCCGCTGCCTACCCGGACTGGCCCTGTTGCGCCGTTGTCGAGGCGGCCCACGTCTTCGTGGAGGAGGTTACCAGGCTGGGCATCCGGGAAGCGGTCTCCACGTACCACTCCACGGATCTGGAGAGCAGACTGGCCAAATACCACGGAGCCAAGAGCGGCGATCTGTTTCGCGCCTGGTCCGGGATATGGCTTTCGGACATGTTTTCCACCTGGAACATGCACCACGAGCTGCCCTTTATTCAGTGCCCCTTGCTCGTGATTCAGGGCGTGGACGATCAATACGGCACACCGGAACAGGTCCGCCGCATAGTCAGCCACAGCGCTGGCCCCGCCACACCGCTGCTCCTTGCCGGTTGCGGTCATATTCCCCATCTTGAGGCCCAAGAGCGGGTCCTTGAGGCTGCCGTGAATTCCATCTACGCCCACTGCTCACAAAGCACCGGTTCGGAAGAGAAAAGCGGATAGTCCCATCACTTCCTGCAGATATGGGTTCCTTCCAGCATCCTCTGCCGTAGCATCTCTCCCAGCATGATGCCTCCGGCCTGGGCCACATTCAGGGAGTCGAATCCACCTGGCATGGGAATAGAGAGGCCGTGATCGCAGGCTGTTGCCACACCGGGACGGACACCCTTCTCCTCGTTGCCCAGCACAAGGACGGCGGGCAGGCGGATAGTTTCGGTGTAGAGATTGTGGCAGCCCGAATCGGTTCCTGCATAATAGGTGGATATGTTCTCCTTTCGACTGTCCCGGAGGAATCGGGCCATGTTGACCACGCGGCCCACAGGCAGTCTTTCCAGAGCTCCTGCTGAGGATTTGATCGCCCTAGAGCCCAGGCTGGCGGAACGGTCCTTGGTGAGGACAATGCCGGCCAGCCCCACGGCGCAGCCTGTTCTGGCCAGGCTCCCTACATTTCCCTGATCCTGGACGTGGTCCAGGGCAATCAACAGCGGGAGCTCGGCCTGTTGCAGGAGGCTCCTCATCTCTATACCGTCCCGGAAACCGGGGGGAAAGACCTTGGCCGCCACGCCCTGATGCTTGAGCTCGGTCAGCGCATCGAGCTTGGCGCGCGGCACTGTCTGGCACTTGATCCCCATTTTGCGGCAAGCCCGCACAACACCCTCCAGGGCCTTGCCTTTTTCCTCCTGGAGGTACACGGCTTCAATAGTCTCCGGCGCGTTCTGAACCGCCTCCTGAACTGCTCGCTTGCCGGCAACCACACTGGATTCCATGGTCTGGGTCCTTTCCATTTTCACGGGATTTCAGTGGGAGAAACATTGTACCTATTCAGCAACTCCCTGTATTCAGAGTAAATGTTCGCGGGGTTTTTTGAATCTATCCAGAGTCGGAGGTTCAAGATTCAAAAAGGCCCTGCGAACATGTCGGTTTCAGAAGATGGTGAATAGTTACAAAACATTTTTATTAAATCGCATCTGTTTTCTAACGATAAGAATACACATATAAGGGTGACCTGTCGCCCGGAACTTTCGGCTCTGTTTCGCTGGAGGAACAGGGTTCTTGTCCAGCGGCTTATTCATTTTTCCCGGGCAGTTGGGACCCCTTGAGGCAGCTGCGCAATGGGTGCCTTTTCAATACCCGGAAAAGCTGGTTCTTGCAGGGTGGTATCTTGGTTCGAGCGCTTGCAAGATCTATTGCAAACAATTATTCTGGTTGTCTGCCTGTTTTCCTTCGGGGCACGCACGGACCAAGAGAACCAGAAACCCGAATAAGGCCAATAAGGGGATGAGGACAAGAATGGGATTGCTTGCAAACCTGGTAACAGTGGAGACAACGTGAAAACGGCCTTGAATGTATACAGCTCGGCTATGCGTCAGCTACCGGACCCCAAACGAGCTTCTCTGCGTTTTGTATTCACGCTCATCTTAGCGGCTGTCACGGTCTCCTGCGCCCAGATGGATATTTCCTCCCCAAAAGNGGAAAAATCGNCAAACCGAACAGGGGACAAGTCGGCAAACCGGACAGCTGCGAGGGAACAGAGCGCTGCCCCTGAGCTTCCTCTCCTGATCGAGCCCTTTTCCACACGAATGAATTTCGGTGTGGCCCATTTGGAAAAGGATATCAGCCAGGAGTTCACGCAGCCCCTGGAAGATGAGGTCTGGCCCGCTGAGGAGCTNTTGCTGTCCATGCCCGAGCAGAAGCCCTCCGGAGAAGTGGAGCCCGAGCCATCCACGGACATGGATGAGATCGATTTTCGCATAGAGATCCAAAATACCTCGATAATGCGTCATTACGTGGATTACTACACGCGCAAGCATCGCAAGACCTTTGTCCGATGGCTTGAGCGCGCAGAGCGCTATTTGCCCCATGTCCGAGAAGTTTTCCGGGAAAAGGATCTGCCCCGGGATCTCATCTTTTTGCCTTTTGCCGAGAGCGGATACAATCCCTGGGCCTATTCCAGAGCCGGGGCGGCGGGGATGTGGCAGTTCATGCCCGCTTCCGCTCGCCAATACGGCCTCAAGGTCAACTGGTGGGTGGACCAGCGCCGCGATCCCTATCTCTCCACCCGTTCCGCTGCCCGCTATCTGAAAAAGCTCCATCGCCAGTTCGGCAGTTGGTACCTGGCTCTGGCCGCTTACAATGCCGGAGAGGGGACCGTTGGAACCGCTCTGCGCCGCAGCGGCAGCGACGGGTATTTCGAGTTGTGCCGGGAAACGCGATATCTCAAGCGGGAGACCAGATACTATGTTCCCAAGTTCTTGGCCATATTGAAGATCGTCAAGAACCTGGAAGCCTATAATCTCTCCGAGCTCAGCCTTGACGGAGAACCGGATCTCGCCCGTGTTGAGATGCCCTCTGGCACCGATCTCGACCGCCTCTGCAACGCCATCGACATGGAATGGGACGCTTTCCGCAAACTCAATCCTTCCCTGAGGAGACAGGTAACCCCTCCCAACGGCTCGACAAGGATCCATCTCCCCAGCGCCAAAAAGAAGCTGGCCCAAACCTTCCTGGAAAATTCGGATTCCAGGCCCTACTCCGGATACGCCCGCTACCGTATTCAGCAGGGTGATTCCTGGTGGAGGCTGGCCAAGCGCTTCAATACTCCCATACGCGTTTTGAAGAACCTCAACGGCCGTTCCTCCAATCTGCTCAGGCCTGGAGAGTCGGTGCTCGTTCCCACAGGTGCGCGTCAGGATGTGAAATCCAGGCGCGCGGAGCTTGATTCCGGGTCCTATGAGGTTCGAAAAGGGGATACCCTGTGGGAGATCGCCCGACGCTTCGGAGTGAATCTGTCCGATTTGCGCCGAGCCAACGATCTGAAGGGCAACGGACGTCTTCTCCGTCCGGGACAGCGCCTGAGCATCCCCCAGTCCGCGCAGTCCCAGAAACGCACCATTGCGAGAGAGCGCGCCAACTACACAGTGGAAAAAGGGGATAGCCTCTGGGAAATCGCCCGGACCTTCGGAGTGAGCATCCAGACCTTGCGAGAGGCCAACGGCCTGCAGGAGGATGAGACCCTTCAGGCGGGGTCAAGGCTCTTTATTCCCGGAGAGTCCAAGGAATCGGAAAAAGTGGCTGTCTCCGGAGACGCTGTCGTCTACACCGTGCGCAGAGGCGACAATCTGTGGTCCATTGCCCGGAAATTCGGCGTCAGCACCAGCCAGATCCTTTCCTGGAACGACATGAGCGGAGACAAAATCCACCCCGGGGATGAGCTTCGGATCAGGCGCCAGGGCGAATAGCTCTTCCCGGAGTCAGTGTGTTATGGAGGTTCCCCGTTCCCCGTTCCCCGTTCCCGGTTATAGGTTTCCGGTTATAGAGAGTCATGTTTAAAGGGATTGAGGGCTTGAACCATTGAGAGGCGTGCACGTTCTCAAGTTCGGGTTCGTCGTTCTCCGTTCAGCGTGGCAGCCTCAGGATAAGACTAGAGGTTGCGGACTATCGGCGACGGATCAGTGAGTCGGTAAATCGGTGAGTCGATGGTATCAGTCAGTGACTCAGTGCGTTGGTGACTCGTTGTGCTCAACATCCAATCTCCGACCTCTGTCCTCCTCAAAGCGGCAGTCACCAGCCACGACCCGCACGTTTCATATGAAACATGCCCCGCCCCTTGAGCCGATTCATCGGAGCGGGGCATTCACTTGCCTTCCAGCTGTTCCCGAACCAGCTCCGCCAATGAGCTTTCCTCCAGATCCAGCCCGGTCCAGATCCGGAACTGTTCCCTCGCCTGATTCACGAACATGGAAAGACCGCTGATCGTGCGGCATCCGGCATTTTCGGAGGCGCGCAGCAGCCTGGTTTGCACCGGGTTGTATACGAGATCGTAGACAAGGGGAAAGCGTTCCGGAGTGGGACTGAGCGGGAGCGTCTCCTCGGCCTTGCCTTTCATGCCCAAGGGTGTCGCATTCACCAGGAGGTCCGCGGACCGGGAATCCATTTGGTCCCAGGATATCGCCGCGACGCCCTGGGACTTTGCCAGGTCCCTTGCCTTGCCTGCATTCCTTGCGGCCACCTCTACATCAGTGACTCCCAGTTGCCGCAGCCCCCGGATGCAGGCCAAAGTCCCCCCTCCCGCTCCCAGAATAAGCGCGGAACGGATAGTCTCCTCGCGTTCGAGCAGGGGAGCGAGGAAACCGGCTACGTCCGTGTTTTCACCCCATAGATCCCCGTCTTGCCACAATAGGGTGTTCACCGAGCCCACATTCAGCGCGGTGTCGCTCAGCCGGTCCACATAGGGCACAATATTTTGCTTGTGGGGAATGGTAACGCTCGCACCGGAAATGGGGAGCGTTCTGAGGGCGACCACGAAGTGGGGCAGATGGTCGGGGTCGATCTCCCAGGCCATATAGGTCCCGGGAAGATCGTTGCGGGCGAATCCCCAGTTGTGGATGAGGGGGCTCAGGGATTGGCTCAGGGGATGACCCACGACGCCGAAGAGGCGTCTTTCTCCTGCGCTACCGGACATGATCCTGTCTCCGTTCAGGCCAGTTCGCGCACCTGCTCGGCTCCGGCGTCCATAGCCCGGTGGTTGGCCTGGATGATCCCTGGATCCGACTTTCCGAGCACGTCGGCAAGTCCCTGTTTCACCCGGTCCAGATTCAGGATACCCGTAGCCTCGACCCAGGCGCCCAGGACCACCATGTTCGCCATTTTGGGATTGCCCAGATCATTGGCCAGATCGTTTGCCGGCACGGGAAAGATTCCACTCTCGGCCTCCTGGAGAAGGGAGCGGGGGACGATGGATGTATTCACGATCTGGACACCGCCCTGCTTGAGTCTGGGCTGGAACTTCTCCAGGGAGGGCTGGTTCATGATGATCAGGCTTTCGGGGTAGGTGACCAGGGGTGAGCCGATTTCCTCCTCGGAGATCACTACGGTGCAGTTGGCGGTGCCCCCGCGCATTTCCACGCCGTAAACCGGCATGTAGGTCACCTGGAGCCCGTCCTGCATAGCCGCGTAGGCGAGCATGTTGCCCACGAGGAGAACCCCCTGGCCTCCGAATCCCGCAATGATCACGTCCGTGTACAGTGTCATGTATGTTCTCGCTGCGCGTGTTTTCGAGCTTGGTCCTGATTTCCGGACTTGCTCGTTCTGTTCGATGAACCAATGTCTGGACGCTAGCTCACCTCGTCCTTGAATACGCCCAGGGGAAAGCGCTGGACCAGGGTTGTGCCCACATGCTCGTTGGCCTGGAGGGGATTCATTTTCCAGTTCGTGGGGCAGGCGGAGAGGAACTCGATGAAGCTGAAGCCCTGTTGTCGGCTCTGGGCTTCATAGGCCTTTTGCAGGGCCTTCTTCCCCTTCTTGATGTTCTTGACGGTGTTCACCGCGACCCTGGCGGAGTAGACAGTCCCTTCCAGCGAGGCGATAAGCTCGCTCATGTTCAGCGGGGCCCCGTCCGTGTTCATGCTCCTGCCCCCCGGGCTCGTGGTGGTGGTCTGGCCCACAAGCGTGGTCGGGGCCATCTGGCCGCCGGTCATCCCGAACACCGTGTTATTCACGAAGATGATGGTTACGTTCTCGCCCCTGTTGGCACAGTGCATGATTTCCGAGAACCCGATGGCCGCGAGGTCACCGTCGCCCTGGTACCCGAAGACGAAACAGTCCGGCCTGGCCCGCTTGACCCCAGTTGCCACCGCGGGGGCCCTGCCGTGCGGGGCTTCCACAGCGTCGACATCGATGTAGTTGTATATGAACACGGAACACCCCACTGCGCCCACGCAGATCGTCGACTCGCCGACCCCGTTCTTGTCCAGGCACTCGCCCATCAGACGGTGAATGATCCCGTGATGGCATCCCGGACAGAAATGCAGGCTCGCTTCGTTCATGGTTTGGGGCAGAGAAAACGCCACGCGTTCATCGTCTTGTGGCTGAGTGGACATGGTCTGCTCCCTGAGTGCTGTTTTGGCTCAGTTGATGGTTTGATCCCACAGGTCTAGAATGGGCTGGATAAAGTCCTCGGGATTGGGCAGCTTGCCGGCACGGACCCCGTAAAATGCTGAGTCCGCCACATTGCGCGTGGCCAGCCGCACATCGTCCACCATCTGGCCATTGTTGTTTTCGATGGTGATCAGCCTGTTGCTCACCGCCAGCTCCCGCAGCCTCTCTTCGGGAAAGGGGAAGAGGGTAACGGGCCGGAACAGGCCCACGCGATACCCCTTGGCCCTGAGCTCGCGAACGGTGCTCTTGGCGATGCGGCCCACAGAGCCGTAGGCCACCACCAGCACCTCGCTGTCCTCAGTGGCGAATTCCTCCCAGTCCAGATCCCTTTTCATACCTTCGTACTTATCCTGCAGACGCTGGTTGTGATCAGCCAGAGCCCCTTCACCCAGATACAGGGACTTGATAAGCCGGCTGGGACGGCCCTTCGCTCCGCCCAAGGCCCATTCCTGGCCCTCCTGGTCCGTGTTCGTCCCGGGGAACCATTCCCGCAGGGGCTCCTTCATCTGTCCCAGAATGGCATCACCCAGGATGACCACGGGATTGCGGTAGGAAAATGCGAGATCGAAAGCCCGTATGGTCAGGTCATAGGCTTCCTGACAGGTGGACGGGGCCAGGACCAGGGTCCGGTAGTCGCCGTGGCCGCCTCCGCGCGTGGCCTGATAGTAATCCCCCTGTGAGGGGTCGATGCTTCCCAGTCCAGGTCCTCCGCGAACCATATTCACGATGACCGCAGGGAGCTCGCTCCCGGCCATGTAGGAGATCCCTTCCTGCTTGAGCGAGATCCCCGGGCTGGAGGAGGAGGTCATGGCCCGCTTGCCGCAGGCGGCAGCTCCCAGGAGCATGTTCACTGCGGCGATTTCGCTTTCAGCCTGGATAAATTCGCCCCCCTGCTCCACGAGGTGCTTGGACAGATACTCCGGGATGTCGCTCTGGGGTGTGATGGGATAGGCGAAGTAGCATTGGCACCCCGCCGCCAGAGCGCCCTTGGCAATGGCCTCGTTGCCCTTGATCAACGATACGTTTTCCTGTCGCGAGCTCATGTGGAGGGCTCCTTGGCGCCTTTTCTGCTTCTGAAGACGGTGATTGCGTAGTCGGGACAAATTTCCGCGCAAAAGNCGCACCCCGTACACCCATCCTCCTGGATGGATTCAACCACCTTGAATCCGCTGGCATTGAGCCNATTTGACTGCTGCAGCAGCTCTTCCGGACACACGGTGGTGCACAGAAGGCACCCCTTGCACCGATCCTCGTGCAGAACAATTCGGGACATAGTATCACCTCGAAATATATGCTGTGCCGTCATGGGCTGGCACAACAAGGATTGTCTTTTTCCTGGCGGTGGTCCCGCAGGAAACACGCGATACCTGTATCGCTTCGGCTCGTCTGGGCGGGCCCGTGGAGGTGGCGGCCCGAGACGCGGGTCCGGACTGAGCAACAGGTCCGGACTGAGTGAAGGGGAGCTGGCTCAAAGGATGAGCATTGCGTCACCGTAGGAGTAAAACCTATAGCCTTCTTGTATAGCATTTTTGTAGGCCCGGAGCAATTGTTCTCTTCCCGCGAAGGCGCTCACGAGGAGTATCAGGGAAGAGTCCGGCAGGTGAAAGTTGGTGATCATGTGATCCACGCACCGGAAGCGGTATCCGGGATAGATGTAGAGATCGCTCCACCCGTCCCATGGAGAGACGGTCCCGTCGGAATGAGCCGCCGTCTCCAGGGCTCGGGTGCTGGTCGTTCCCAGTGCGGCCACCGGCCGTCCCTCACTCCTGGCCCTGTTGACACGTTCCGCCGTCTCCTCGGGAACCTCCATGTATTCGGCGTGTATGCGGTGCTCCCTGATGTCCCTCTCCCGCAGCGGGCTGAAAGTCCCGTAGCCCACGTGGAGGCTGATCTCCGCCCACAGGATGTTTTTGCGCCTCATGCTCTGGAAGGTTTCGCCGGAAAAGTGGAGCCCGGCAGTGGGGGAGGCCGCCGATCCCTTCTTCGCTTCTTGGGCGAACACCGTCTGGTAGCGATCGCGATCCACGGGCTCTCCGGAACGATTGATGTAGGGAGGCAGGGGGATATCCCCCACACGCTCCAGGATTTGGGACAGATCTCCGCTCCAGAAGAGATACCCCTCCACGTGGCCATATTCTCCCCTGTCCCGCACCCGGAACTCAAGATCCCCGCCGAATCGGAGACGTTCGTTGTGCCTCACCCGTTTGCTGGGCCGCAGCACGCCAGTCGCGTAAGCCCCTTTCCAGCCCTGTTCAAGCTGTTCCGACTGCAAGAGGGGCAGGGGTGTGGTGAGCAAGAGCTCCACCCTGCCCCCGGTCCGGGGTTTGTGACCGTAAAGCCTGGCCGGGAAGACCTTGCTGTTGTTGGCCACCAGGCAGGTCCCTTCCGGAAGGAAGTCCGCGATATGGCGGAATCGGGTATGGGTGATCCCACCGCTTTCGCGCCGCAGGACCAGAAGCCTCGAATCCGCCCGCGCCTGCGCGGGATACTGGGCGATCTGAGACTGGGGCACATCCAGGTGGTAGCTCCGTATGTCGAAGTCCGGGGAATAATCCGCCATTGTTCCGTCCGTTGCGTGTTTTCTGCCCCTCAACCTGCCTGTTCCTCGAGGGAGAAATATTCCTCGGATGCCGCAGTGATCCGAAAAAGCTCCCTTTCTCATCCCTTTGAGGTTTTGTAAACTGTCCCGTCATTGTTTACAAACGGCCCCGCCTGGATATATACTTAGCTCGCTCTTTTCCGTTCGGAAAGGGGACTGGTTTTTTTTCGATCACTACGAGAGCCAATCAAACCGACACGGAACCACGCGTGCTTCATTTCAGCCAATTTGCCGGGACCAGGATCCATTTGGGGCTTACCGGAAGTGTGGCCGCGTACCGGATGCTGGACCTGTGCCGGGACCTCCTGGGCGCGGATATCTGGATCAGCGCGGCCCTGACCGATGCAGGGAGCAGGTTTGTGACTTCCGAATCCCTGCGGGCCCTGGGAGTAAACCCCGTCTTCAGCAGCTTGTTCCTGGAGCCACATCAACCCTATCCCCATCTGGAACCCGGCCAGCAGGCGGACGGTCTCCTTATAGCCCCTGCGACGGCGAACTTTCTGGCCAAAATGGCCTGCGGGCTGGCTGATGACCTGCTTTCCAGCCAGGTCCTTGCCTTTTCCGGACCGACTGTTGCCGCTCCGGCAATGAATCCCGCCATGTGGAATGCCCCTGCAACCAAGGCCAATGTGGACCTGTTGCGGGGACGCGGCGTCACGGTGATGGAGCCGGAATCTGGCGATGTCGCCTGCGGGGATGTGGGCCGGGGCAAGCTCCCTGCAGTTTCGGACATCGGGTACACCATGCTCCGGGCCCTTGGGCCCGGTGACATGCAGGGCCTGAAGGTCTTGGTCAATATGGGACCCACTCGGGAGCCCCTGGATCCCGTCCGCTACTGGTCCAATCCCTCCTCGGGCAAGATGGGTGCTGCCGTAGCCACTGCCGCGTGGCTCCGGGGAGCCGAGGTCCACTGTGTTTCGGGCCCGTGCGACCCGCAGCTTCCGTCGGGAATATCTCTCACCCGCGTCCAGACGGCGAGACAGATGCACGACGCCTGCCTCGAGATGTGGCCCGAAATGGATCTCGCCTGCCTATGTGCGGCTGTCTGCGATCTCCGCCCCTCCCGTCCCCGGAAGGAAAAGCTTAAGAAAAAGGATCTGGCGTCCGAGGAAACGTCTATCAGCTTTACCGCCAATCCGGATATCCTCCACGCACTGGGGAGCAGGAAATCGTCTGTCCAGAAACTCGTCGGCTTTGCTGCGGAAACAGAGCAGAACATCGAAGCAGAAGCCCGCGCCAAGCTTGACCGAAAGAATCTGGACCTGATTGTGGCCAACAGGGTGGACCATAGAGACACCGGCTTCGCTAGCGACTACAACTCCGTTCTCCTTCTGGACGCGTCCGGCCGGTCCGTTTCCAGCGGAAGCCGAACCAAAGCGGATATCGCCTGGTATATATGGGACTGGATCCTGCACAGCTAAAGCTTAATCCGCAACTGCTCGTTTTCTACCGAAGTGGTTTGCGATATCTGTACCAGCCCCATGGCTCTCCTGCACAAACCCGGCAGGAGCGGAAGAAGTCCGCCTCGTGCTCCCGTGATGCGTGGCTTCAATGGTTACAGTCCCTCAACCCCCCATACAAGGCCGTTCTTACCTATTACCAGCTCTGTCTCGACCGCGGGCCTGATTCGGGCGAGGAAAGCCGCAAGCGTCGGGAGCTCTTTGCGAATATGCTTTCCGGCCTTGCCTGGCCCGAGACAGTCCATGCCTTCTGGCCCCACAGTCTTTGCCAGGATGAGGATATCGTTGCCCATTCCGGGCTCTTCTGGCAAGGCATACAGGTCCTGAAGCCGGAATACGTTCTTGTCTTCGGGGAGCGGGCTGCGGATACCCTTTTTCCCGATCGAGAAGCCGGAACCGAAGAGCTCAATCTTGAAGGCATCAGGTATTTGATCCTCCCGGATCCTGATGAAATGCTCCCGGACAATCGCAGGATGAAAAATTTGGTTTGGCAGAAGCTTAAAGCCCTTCCCCTTATCACCTAGAGCGGAGAAAGCAACCATACACCCAAGGACATTCCAGGTATGCGCGTGCTGATCACCGGAGCCGCAGGATTCATCGGATTCCATCTCTGTCGCTTCTTCCTTGGTCTCGGCCACGAGGTGGTCGGTCTGGACAATCTCAACCCCTATTATTCCCCTTCCCTGAAACAGGATCGCCTCGCGCTCCTCGAGCAATGGGGCAACTTTGAGTTTTGCCGCGTTGATCTGGAGGATCAGGAGGCCATGGAGCGGGTCTTTGGGGAAAACACCTTTTCCCACGTTCTGCATATGGCGGCCCAGGCCGGTGTGCGCTACAGCCTGAGCCATCCCCGGACCTATGTGAACAGCAATCTTGTCGGATTCGGGAACATCCTGGAGTGCTGTCGGCATCACAGGAGCCTGGAGCATCTGGTTTTCGCTTCCTCGTCTTCAGTCTATGGACTGAATACGAAGATGCCCTTCAGCGAGCACCACAATGCGGACCATCCGGTGAGCCTGTATGCGGCCACCAAGAAGGCCAACGAGCTCATGGCCCACAGTTACAGCTATTTGTATTCCATTCCGTGTACAGGGCTGCGCTTTTTCACGGTATACGGCCCCTGGGGAAGGCCGGACATGGCTTATTTTCGGTTTACTGAGGCCATTTTGAATGGTAATCCCATTTCAGTCTACAACTACGGCCGCATGCGCCGCGATTTTACCTACATTGACGATGTTGTGGAGGGGGTCTCCAACGTGACCTTCGCGCCCCCCCAATTCGATCCCGAATGGAGTGGAGAAAGCCTCGATCCGGCAACAAGCTGGCCCCCATACAGGATCTATAATATCGGAAACAATCAAAGCGTAGAGCTCGAGCATTTCATCGAGGTTTTGGAGCAAAGTCTGGGCAAGCGAGCCACCAAGGAGTACTATGCCCTTCAGCCCGGAGATGTGCCCAACACCTACGCGGATGTTGACGATTTGGTCCGCGATGCGGGATACAATCCCAAAACCACCATTGAGGAAGGGATCCCCATTTTTGTGGAGTGGTACAAAGCCTACTATGAAACTGGAGGCCCCTGAATGCAATTCAGCGAGTTAAAGCAGGAAGTGGAGCGATTGTTCGGCAAGATCCAGGAGCAGTCCAGCGAGGGCGATATGCCGGATCTCGAAGATGTCAAACTCTTCGCGCGCTACTGTTCCCGAATGCAGACCATGGCTGATGAGGAGTGGGCCGAGGAAGCGGACGACTTCATGCAGCTCGTGGATCAACTCCTGCAGGACGTGAAGAATGAAGATTCTGAAGAGATCGTTCAATTGATCGCATCCCTGGAGGATACGAAGAATTTTTGCCACAGGACCTTCGCCAGTGGACTCTAAAAGCAATGTCGAACCGGAGCAAAAGGGCGCGCCATGACTCAAGTGATTGCCTTGGCCAATCAAAAGGGCGGTGTGGGCAAAACCACTACCGCAATCAACCTGGCCGCATCCTTGGCGGTTATGGAAAAGAACGTACTGATCGTTGATTGCGACCCCCAGGCCAACGCTAGCAGCGGGTTGAGCATCACACCCGGATCTTCTCATGGAACCGTGTATCAGCTTCTTTTTCAGCCCGAGCAAAAGGAGGCTGTCATTCATGACAGCGCTCTGGAATATCTCAAGGTTATTCCCTCCTGCCAGGATCTTGTGGCCTCCGAGCTCGAGCTTGTGGAAAAGATCGGGCGCGAATACTACCTCCGGGAAGCCCTGCGTGACGTGATCAAACGCTTCGATTACGTCTTCTTGGACTGCCCTCCGTCTCTGGGACTTTTGACCATCAATTCCCTTTGTGCCGCGGACGCACTGCTTATTCCCCTTCAATGCGAGTACTATGCCCTGGAGGGAATCGCCCATCTGCTCCAGACCTATGAGCTGGTCCAGAAGCGTTTGAATGCCTCACTGCAACTTGGTGGTGTGGTGCTCACCATGTACGATCGACGGAACAAGCTGTCCGGCCAGATCGAGCAGGAGGCCAAGCGCCATTTTTCGAACAAGGTCTTCAACTCCCTCATTCCTCGCAATGTACGCCTTTCGGAAGCCCCGAGTCACGGCCTTCCCGTCATCTGTTACGACTATCGCTCCAAGGGGAGTCAGGCCTACCTCGACCTGGCCCGCGAGCTCATCGGTTGATTCCGATGTAAAAGAGCTCAAAGCCTCGTCTGATCGTGCTTCAGACGAGCCTCTCCTGGGTTGCTATCCCTTTCGGGCCCGTACCATTGCCTCGTCACA
>JGI1684J13235_1000115_pt1 | contig 29181 bp, 22 predicted proteins | sample PonA232FremontCA_2_FD_13235 | JGI IMG/M metagenome (IMG submission 13235) | reverse complement strand
GGGTTTTAAAGTTTTAAGAAAAATCAAAGAGTTATAACTAGTGTATTGCAAAAGTTAATAACTAAAGCTACTTTTTGCAGTAGCATCCTACAAGGGGAAAGTATATTCAAATGCGAAATAAAAATTCGTAATTTCAGAATGTTATGCTAGAAATTTTGACTGTGGAGTTTTATTAATTTGATTAAAATTATGTCTATCTGTCAACAAAAACCAAGAACACTATAAAAATTTTGTTGTTGGGGTGAACAGTTCCAAAGTGTATAGGTATTTATCTGTTGGTGTTGACTTTTATGAAACAGTTACATAAAGTAAAATTATATAAATAAGATATAAAATAGAAATTCTCTGGGAGCTAAAAAGATGCCATACTGAAAAAAGTACTTCGAATATTATCCTTTTTGATGATATAATTGGTTGGGAACTCCGTTTGATGGTTAACCTCCGGTAAGCCATACTCCCAATTTTTAGGATATACAAAGAAACAAGCTATGCAGATACTTATTGCTGAAGACGATTATGCCTCCCGCAAATCCATGAACTCTATGTTGTGGTATTTGGGATATGAAGTGATAGAGGCTTGCAACGGGATTCAAGCCTGGGAGTACATGCAGAAACAGAATCCTCCCCTTTTGCTGGTTTTGGATATTATGATGCCGCAAATGGACGGTTTGGAAGTGTGTCGGAAAATCCGAGCGGCAGGTATGCGAAATCAACCATATGTTATTTTTGTCACTGCCAGGAAAGGAAAGGAAGAAGTTGTTCAGGGGCTGGAAGCCGGGGCAAACGATTACATTGTCAAGCCCTTTGAGTTCGGGGAGCTTAGTGCGAGAATAAATGTGGGTCATCGTATGATAGAGGTGCAGTCCACGCTCTTGAATGAAATTGAAGAGCGGAAAAAGGCGCAAGACAATTTGCAGGAGGCGTATAACAAGCTGGATAACCTGGTGGAGTTGAATGCGGACGGAATAATGGTGATTGACCTCCAAGGTGAGATACTGTTCACAAATCCTAGGGCTGCGCAAATGCTTGGACAATCTGAAACCGAATTGTTGAACAAGCAATTCGGTTTTCCCCTGAGCTTGGAAAAAAACACCGAGATCGAACTGCTCTCTGAAAATGGCAGCACAACAGTGGTGGAATTGAGGTCCCAAGAGACAAAGTGGAACGGCAGAATCGCCTTGTTGACTTCCTTCAGGGATATTACGGAACGCAAGCTGGCGGAACAGGAGCTTTGGGAAATTAAAGAAGAAAGGGAGGCAATCTACGAAAATGCCCCTTTAATCATGATGCTGGTGGACCGAAATCAAAAAATCCGGGAAGCCAACAGCCTGACTTGTGAATTCTTTGAGTTGTCAGCGCAGGAATTGATCGGGAGACAAGTGGGCAAGGCAATGGGTTGTTTGTACTATTTTGATGGATACCCCGGATGCGGTTGGAGCCAGCAGTGTGAGGAATGTGCATTTCGCAATACTGTTCTCAGTACCTTCGAGTCCGGGAAAAACCACAACCAAGTGGAGGTTAGTTCTTTTCTGAGGCAACATGGCCGAGAGAGGAAAGTGACTCTTCTTGTATCAACCACTTTGATACCGCACAGTAAAGAATCCTTGGTGCTGCTTACCATAATAGATATAACCGAACGTAAACAAACCGAGCAAGAGTTGATCAAGATGGAACAGCAGTCCAACGCTGCCTTGAAGGAGATTCAGGAGTTGGTAAGTTCCATTTCTTCTGTTCTTATTAGTGTGGATTATTCCTGTAAAATAGAAAGATGGAACAATGCAGCGGAGAAATTTTTGGGTATTTCCATGCAAGAGGCAAAAGGTATTTTCTTGTACAAGTGTCCGGTGTCTTGGGAATGGGATAGGATTGAGTCTGCTTTGGAACAAAGTAAACAAACTCACCAGGAGGTTAGGGTAGAGGATCTTTCTTATCTTTCCTCCAATCAGGTGGAAGGTTTCTTGGATATAATTATCCATCCGGTGTTTAAAGAAGACAGGAATGTTCTTACCGGTTTTTTGATTTTGGGATCTGATATTACAGAGAAGAAACTAATGGAGAGCCAATTCCTGCAGGAACAGAAAATGGATGCCATTGGACAACTGGCTGCCGGCATTGCCCATGAAATCAATACTCCCATACAATATGTGGACGGAAATACAAATTATTTAAAAGAAGTTTTTCAGGATGTGCTGCAACTGTTTGATTCTTATTCAGAGTTGCTGGAGTTGACCAAACAAGAACAGGTCCATCCGTCTTTGGTTTCAAAAATTGCACAAAAACAGGAAGAGATTGATATAGAATTCCTTAGGGAAGATATACCGAATTCCCTGCAGGAGTCGCTGGAAGGATTACAGAAGGTGGCCAAGATTGTGGGGTCCATGAAAAATTTCGCACATCCAGGAGAAAATAATTTTACCTATATAGATATAAACAAGGCTTTGGATGACACTATAACTATATGCAAGAATGAATGGAAGTACTTTACTGAAGTTGTAACCGATTATGATCCGAAATTGCCCTATGTATCCTGTTTAAAGGACGAGATCAATCAGGTTTTTTTAAACATAATTGTGAATTCCGCCCAGGCTATTGGCGAACACGGAAGTTCGGATGGAAATGGGATGGGTACTATAACTGTAAGTACCAGTAGAAACAGTGAACAAGCGGAAATAAGAATCAGTGACACAGGTCCCGGAATACCTGACCATCTTAGGGAGAGGATCTTTAACCCTTTCTTTACTACCAAGCAAGTGGGAAAAGGAACGGGCAGGGATTGTATATCGCCCACAACATCATAACCGAAAAACACCAGGGAGTGTTGAATTTCGAGAGCGAGCCGGGAATAGGTACAACCTTTATTATAACACTCTCATTGGACGAATAGTTTCTTTCGGAGGTTTGTAAATACTCGGGTTTAGCTTTTTAAGGTGGTGTTATGGGTGCAATCATATTCAATCGTGAAGTAGAGCGGCAATCAATGGATTTTGGAAGGATTGGCATACATTGCCTTAAGGAGAAACATACATTTTGATTGGTTCCTGGATACCGTAATTCTGGTAAAAATTGCGCAACCGCAAGAGGATGGCCTCACTAACTTCCTGGCCCTTGGCCACTAATAGTATATCGTTCTTGGTCTTGACTTCCTGTCCGAAAATCATCCCAGGGTCTAGTTCCTTGATGGGTAAATGCTTGATCACGTAATGGGCTTCCTTGCCCAGTATTGTCTCCAGAGCAAGCAGGACTTTTGGATCGTAAACCCCTTTTTTGTGCTTCATCTCGGACAAGATATACGCTTTTTCCACCTCCCTGGCCTCGTATAGATCGTAATCCAGGGCTACTTTCAGTATTCTACCCCCTAATGGAATATCTGATCCGCTGACTTGGTCATTGGGGAATCCGCTTCCGTCAAAATTTTTCTCCTGGTAGAGTATCATTTCCCCTACTTTTTCCAGGCGGGGAATATGTTGCAAAAGGTTTTGAGCAACCGAGGGGTGCATGTTGTAGATCTGTTTTTCCTCCTGATCCAGTTGTTCTCCGTGGTAGAGCTTTTGCATTGTTTGTTGGGGCAGGGTCACACATCCTATCTGGGACAGCATGGCTGCCAGATCGTATTTCCAGAGGCCCTTTACCTGAAAATACTGTGCCATTTTCTTGGTTGTACGCTTGATCCTGGATGCTCTGCCAAAGGCTTCCGGATTTGTTAAAGACAGAATATCCGAGAGTACATTGATACTTCCCCGCAAGGTCCCCTGCAAAAGTTCTCTCTCGGATTTGATCAGGGTATACTGCCTGATGCAGTCATCCAGCACCTTGTCCATTTCCTCAGGTGGGCAGGGCTTGGTCAGGAAACGAAAGATATGGCCCTCGTTTACCGAGGCTATTGCAGACTCCATATCAGCTTGACCGGTTAGAATCACCCGAACAGTGTCTGGAGCGATTTCCATGACCTTGGACAAGAATTGCACCCCGTCCAGTTCAGGCATGCGCATATCAGCGATAACTACCGCGAATGGGCCGCTGTTGTTTACAATTTCCAGGGCCTTGTGGGGTTCTGCAGACACATAAACCTGGAATTTCTTGTGATATTGCCTTTTCAAGGAAGAGAGTATGTTTTTGTCGTCATCTACAAATAGTATTTTTTCAGACATTCCCAATATCCTTTTTTTTCATTTGCGGTTAAAATTCTGTTATTGGTGTCAGACAAAACCTGACACAAATCTTCTCCCTCCTCGCTGAAGGCCGGGTTATTGAATGTCGTCTCTGTCAATTTCATTTTCAATCTCTTGCAGGATTTGATCAAAATCTTTTCCCTGTTCGTGGACGGTTATGGTGCCTTGATCCGTATCTTCACCATCAGTATCGCTGGTATTGGAAATGATTCCGGGATACTTGGATTTCAGCCTGTTTAGTGTCCTGGATTTCTTTTTGTACAACTCTAACAATCTGTTGCTCTGTCTCAACAATTTGAGATGGTTTATTCCCTGTCTGATGGTAGTGATCAGTTCGTAATCCGAACATGGTTTGGTCAGGAAACGGTAGACCTCTCCCTCGTTGATAGCCTTGATTGCAGTCTCCAGTGTAGCCCTGCCGGTGAGTATTATCCTTATGGTGTCAGGATAGCGTCTCCTTACCAGGGAAAGCAGTTCAGTTCCGCCCATGCCGGGCATTATCTCGTCGCAAATCAGTATGTCCACTTTTTGTTTATCCAAGATATTCAAAGCTTCTTGAGCGGAATTGGCTGCTGTAAGTTCAAATCCCTCTTTACGCAGGGATCGCTGCAGGCTGTTTGTAACTCCCGGTTCGTCATCCACAATTAAAACAGATGGTTTCATGTGAATTCTCCTGTTATGACTCTGGTAAGAGTTTGCAGTTCAATCTTTGTCCCCGGTGTTATCCATATAATAGGAGATCCTGGTCCTGGGACTCAAGTAGCGAAAAGCTTCCCTGGACAATTCCGTGGAAGATAGGCACCTTTGAATGTCGAGATCCGGCAACTCGCTCATATCGATAATAGCTGCGTCCCTTTTCGGAATCTCGGGTTCATGGACTATTATCAGGGGGTCCAGGGGGCTGTGGGAATTTACAGCCATAACCATCCCCAGTTTTCCGTTGGTGAGTTCTACCAGGGAGCCGGGAGGATAAACTCCCAATCTCTTGACCAGCAAGCTGAATAGATTCATATCCACCAAGTCGGTGTATTTCTTGTAAATAAGGGATAGTGCGAAAAAGGGTGGTAGGCTTTTGTCCGGATCGTAGTAATTGCACAAGTTGTCGTATATATTGGCCAGGGTGGTTATTTTGCTTAACCGGGAAATGTTCTCCTCTTTTAGGCCTTGAGGGTAACCAATCCCGTTCATGGCTTCGTGATGTTGCTTGACTATGTTCAATATATTATCATTATCAATTCCTGCTTTTTTTAAAATTTCCACACCATATTTGGGATGTTGCTGCACCAGTTGTATTTCCTGTTTGTTCATTAAGTGTTTGGGTTTTCGCCAGTGTTTCTTCTCTATCTTCATCTTGCCCAGATCATGGAATAGGGAGCCTAGCCCCAGGGTTTGCATGTCTTCTTGTTCCAGGCCCGCGGATTCACCTATCATCAAGGACAGTACAGATACATTCAAAAAATGATAGGTAAGATCTTTATCCACCTCTGTGGAATCCATTAGATGCATAACAGTACTGGAATCGGAAAGAAAGATTTCCACCATTTCGTCGACCACTTCCCTGGCGTTTTCAATTCCCTCTTGTTGCCCGGCAAAAACATTGTTCATTAAATTGGAGACCTTGTTCACGTTTTGGCTATATTTATCGGCACATTTGTCAATTTCACCCTTGATCCTTTTTAGTTCCTCGATTCTGGTTTTCTTCTGATCCCATTGTTCCTCTTGTTTCTGAGGGGTGTCTTGTTTTTCCCGATTTGAAGCAGTTTGTCCGGAGGAAGCGGAGGATTCAGCAGGAGGCGGCAACGGTGCGCGGTCGCTTTTTTGGAGCACGTACACCACTTCGTTGATACCGGATTCTCTTATGGTCCGGATATGTTTTTTGTCTTTTATCTTGAAGCTATTGAGCAAAAACGGATGCTTGTACCAATGATTATCCAAGCGGATAAACATTCCTTCCTGGAGTTGATCCACTTTTATTGTGTATTCTTCTTTTGTTGCGGCCATAATAATGTTGCTTTTTAGAATAAAAGTTGTTTTTGTTCACTTAATTCGGATTGGTAGATCTTTTTACAGGTTTCCTTTATTTGGGGAAGCCTGTTTTCTAGTCCGGTTTGTTGAAGGTATTTTATATCCAGGTCCCTTTGCAGGTGATCCTGTCTCAATTTGCAAAAATAGTGCTCCAGTACATTGGCTGTATGGACTGCTGCCAAGGGAGTAAAGCAGGTGTGTTTCAACAAGCTGGGATTGTAGTGAAAGGCCATTGCCTCTATTATATCGTAGGGGATGCCCCACAGGGCCATTAAGTAGGCACCCACCGCCCCGTGTGTGGTTTTGAAATGTTCAAGCTCTGCTTGTGTAGAGTTCATATCATTTTTTTCCATCTTTTGTAACAATTCCCTGTAGCTATCGAAATATTTATAAATAAGGATGTACTTACCGATATCGTGCAGCAATCCGGCAATAAAACAGTGGTGGACAGTATTGGAGTCCTGGCTCTCCTGCTTGGCAATAGCTGCAGAGAATTTGGCAGTGCGCAGACAATGCCGCCACAATCGATCCACTGATATTTCCGGTGTAATAAAATCCTCGTATGTAGCCAGGTATCCATTGGAATTGAACAAGTTGTTCAGTACATCGGTCCCGAGCATGTTTACAGCTTCCTGTATGCTGGGCAGGTGATCCATTTCACCAAAAAAGGAATTAACAGTGACTTTCAAAAGATTTGCTATCATTCCCACATCGTAGAATATATCCCGGCTGATCATTTCCAGGTCTTGGCGATACAGGGCTTGCTGCATCACTGGAAAGAAAAATGGCTGAGAGGGCAGTGCACCTATCTGGTTTATACTTGTCCTTGTTTCTTGTTGGGGAAGAAGTTTCTGGGCTAGAAGTATCCTTTTGACTATGTTGATCAATTGTTTTTGGGTGCAGGGCTTGTTCAAAAATTTATGTGCGGGAAAAAGGGTTTTCAGGATCAGTTTAATGTCCGAATGCCCGGAAAGGATAATCCTGATCACGTGAGGATACTTGGACTGAACGTGTCTGAGTAATTCCGCCCCGTCCATTTCCGGCATGTACATATCCGATACCAGCAGATCGATTTCGTTTTCAGACATGATCTTCAAGGCTTGACTTCCACTCAGGGCATAGAACATTTTCCACTCCGAACGCATGGAGTAGAACGTCCTTTTAAGTCCCTTCAGTATGTTGGGTTCGTCGTCCACGAACAATATGCTGATTGTCATTTGTCGCCCGTTTTAACTTCCACGCCCTGTCGGGCCGAAGTTTGAAGTTTTTCTTGATTGTTGCATGATAGGCATTCGATTCTTATTCTTACATAACTACGTAATCATATTTTTTAAGTTAACTCCCATGCCCTCACGGGCACAACGAATGATGGGCAATCTCGACTACGAAGTAGCGAGAAAACTCTAACACTTTAAAACTTTAACACCCTAAAACTTTTAATATTAATCGTTTACAGGGAGTTTGATAAAAAAAGTTGTGCCTTTTCCATCTTCTGACTCGAAATTCATTATTCCCTGGTGTTTTTCAGTTATAATATTGTAAGCGATGTACAGTCCCTGTCCGGAACCTTTACCCACCTCCTTGGTGGTAAAAAAAGGATTAAAGATCCGGTCCCGGATATGTTCCGGTATCCCCGGTCCGGTGTCACTGATTTTTATCTCCGCATATTCAGAGTTCTTGCAAGTGCTCACGTTTATGGAACCTTGCTCTTTGCCGTCCGAACTTCCGGATTCAGCGATGGATTGTGCAGAGTTTACGATCAGGTTCAAAAACACTTGATTGATTTCGTCTTTGAAACAAGGGACCAACGGTAGGTCCAAATCATAGTCGGTATAAACATTCGAGCTGTATTTCCATTCGTTCTTGCATATGGTAATAGTGTCTTCCAGGGCCTTGTTGATATCCACCTGGACCTTGTCACTCTCTCCCGGATGGGAGAAATCCTTCATGGACCGGACTATCTTGGCTACTTTTTGCAGGCCTTCCAGGGACTCGTCCAATGAATCGGGAATATCTTCCTGTAGAAAGTCAATATCCAAGTTGTCCTGCTTTTGTTTGATTTCCGCAGACAGGGAAGTGGCAACTTGTTCCTGTTCTGCGAGTTCAAGCAATTCTGAATAGGAATTGAAAAGATCCAGTATGTCCTGGAATACATCCTTCAAGTAATTTGTGTTCCCGTCCACGTATTGGATGGGAGTATTTATTTCGTGGGCTATTCCGGCAGCCAGTTGGCCAATGGCATCCATTTTCTGGTCTTGCAGGAACTGGCTTTCCATTAGTTTTTTCTCTGTTATATCTGTGCCCAGGATAAGGAATCCGGAAAAAAGTTCTTCAGCCCCTTCTATTATGGGATGTATGGTTATAGCCAAAAAACCGTTGACATTGTCAGCAGTGAGATAGGAGACATCCTCCACTCTTACTTGTTTGAGATTCAGCTTGCTTTCCCATAGTCCAGACTCGATTTTTTCCCATTCCCAGGAAACAGGGCATTGTTTCAAATAAACACCTTGGGTTTCTTCCTTGGAAATTCCCAGGATTTCTTCAGCTGCATTGTTCCATCTATATATTTGCCAGTTGTGATCCAGGCTGATAAGCAGGGAGGATATGGAGTTGATCAATTCCTGGACTTCTTTTAAAGCCACCTTGGTCTTTTGTTCGCTCTTTTGCAATTCTTCTTCCACTTTTTGGCGTTCCAAATAATGAGCCAGTTTCTCTGCGAGGTTCTCGAGCAGATCCTGCTCTTCTTTGAGAAATGGATTTTCGTTCAAATCAGTCATCTCCTGGATATAAAATACTTCTATGCGTCCTACTTGATTTTGATCCACTACTATATCTGCGGATTGCCACCATTTAGTCTCCCGAAAGCCACATGTTGTATAAGTGTTGTTCTCTAATAGTATGCGGACGCAGGTCAACTCTGGATATTGATAGGCAGGTGGAATCAATTCAGTGGTGGAGTGCATTAGTTCATCCCGTGTAATTCCGGGCTGTTCAATCAGTTTGGACAAGCCGTACAGGCAATCCAGTTCCTTGACACGTTCTTTCAGTGCTTGGGATTTTTGCTGCAGTGCCTGTTCGAATTGTTTGCGTTGGGTAATGTCCCTGCCCACACTCAGAATACATACTCGATGGTTGTATTGCATTCTGCTGCTGTTTAGCTCCACTCGAACTTCGGTACCGTCTTTTCGCAGGTGAGTGGTTTCAAACATCATTTGGCCCTTTTTTTCTACTTGCCTTATTTTCTCCGGGGCCAAACTTGCGGACTTAGGAGAGTCGATATCCATAACCGACATGCGCAAGAATTCTTCCCTGCTATATCCCAGAATCCTGCAGGCAGTGTCGTTTACTTCCCAAAAATTTCCGTCTAAATCGTGGATAAAAAGAGCATCATTGGAGCTGTTAAATATCTGCCTGAACTTTTGTTCATTTAGTTTTAATTCCTCTTCAGCATGTCTGCGTTTGGTGATGTCTTCATGAAGTACAATTGCTTTATGGGAGCCTTGGTAGGGAAAAGGAGTTACACGCCCGATGAACCATCGTTGAGTGTTCCGGGAATGGCACGGGTATTCGAGAGTGTATTCTTGCAATTCACCACTTAGGACATCACGAATGCCCCGGGCAAAAGGTTTTGCCTCTTCTGCCCATTTTCCACTTGCTCGATCGCAGAGTTGCAGATAGTTCACACCTTCGGAAACAGTTTGAACTGAAGCACCGTTTTTTTGTGCAAATTTCCTCCATGCTTGATTCACAAGGATTATTTCGCCTTTTTCGTCCAACACTGCTATATTCAGGGGCAATCCGTCCAAAACTCCCTGAACAAGAGTTCTGGAATCTTGGATTTTCTCAAGGGATTGCCGGTAATCCTGCAGATTGGCTTGCAATTGAGAATTGTGTTCTCTGGTCTCTTGCAATTCTGCTGTTAATTGTGCCTTGGATTTTTCTTGATCTGATGCCATAGTTTTATCTTTCGATGTTTATTGGAAAACATCCAAGTATAAGTTCTAAACAAAGCTATAAAAATGTGATTACGTGGTTATCTCTTTAAGTGTTTAAGTAAGGATAAGAAGCCCTGGATAGTATCCAATAATGATCAATAGTTGCTCGCTACTTCGTAGTCGAGATTGCCCCTACTTCGTTGTGCCTCTTCAGGTCATGGGAGTTAATATGTAAAGGTAACACTACAGCGACAGTTTTCTATTGTTACACCCTGATAACTGGGTTCAATTTAAAAATAATATGTTTTATAAAATGATAGTATCTATGGGCAATTGATGCAAGTAACTCGAGGGAAATATCTTTTGCCTGATTTTTTCAAGGCCAACTTGCACCTCCGGCCGGAAGATTAATTCAAGTTGTTCGATTTGTGATCTGTCTTGAATGCGGAAAAACTTTCAGGTGTTAGGTAAAAAACTCTTGAAAAAGCAAGGGTTAACTCTTTAACAATACAAGGGGATATCGGGGTTAAAAGAATTAGGCCCTTAATTGCGAAGTCTCTGGCAAGGGAAAGGTGAAAGAAAAAGCAGGATCAAAGGTGCCCACGATATAAAGGAGTCAAACCCGGGCGAACATATCGGTAGATTTAAAAGAGCGGGTCTTGAGTCAAGTTTTAAAACAACTCATACCTTTCTGAAACAGAACCATACCCAGTCCAAGTGGCCGTACTTGGCTCCGATCACCCAGTTCTCCAATCCTTTTTTCATGTGTTCCAGGTAATCTTCGCTAACCCCGTTTGCCCTTAGCTCATCTTCCCTGGCAATGGTTTCCTCAAGTATCCTGCCGTAGTGGTTCAGCAGTTGCTGGGGCTTACTCCTGTGATGGACGATTTCCATTCCCAGTTCCAGGGCTGTTGCTTCGTAGAATTTCGATGTAGCCAGCGAGTTGAGATGCAGTCTGTCCAGTATAGGCTGCAGAAATTCACTAAAACATCCCTGGGTTTGCAATGGGTCGGAAAATACCATTTCTCCGCCTTTCTTTAAAACCCGGTAAGCTTCTTCAAGCACCCTTTTGCGGTCTCCGCTGTGCAGAATGGCATCCTCGGACCAGACAACATCGAAACTTTCATCCTGAAACGGCAGGTTTTCAAAAGCCCCATCGTGGACATCGATCCTGTCGTCGAAACCCTGCTCTTTATTCTTCCTTCTGTGCCGGCTATTTTCCACTTCGCTCAAGTTTAGTCCGGTTACACGGCAACCGTACCTGTTGACCAGGTGCCTGGCGGTTCCACCAATACCGGAACCAATGTCCAGGAGGTTGCATTCTGACATATTCAGGATGTTGTAGGACAGGGCAGCAATTTCATCCACGCTTCTTCTGCTTGCATCGTAAATAGTGTCTTCCGGTTTCCGGAAAGTTCCGATGTGCAAATCTTCCCCGCCCCATATGGTGGAATAGAACGTGTGGGCATCATGGCTGTTATAATATTCCTGTGCAGTATCCACAGCCTCAAGCCTTTCATGTGAGTTTTCTTTTTCCTGATTCATAATATTCTCCTTTTCTTTATTTGTATCACAATCTTGAAGTTTTGCAAGTCTGTTTTCATACTCTGCCTCTGTATTGTACAAGGAAACGGACTTTACCCGTTTTCCCTGGAAATGCGCATAAATCCTTTCGATAAGGATCGATCAGTCATCATGAGCCGATGAACCGGTTTCATGTTTCACTGGATCCTTGTTCTACTGGGATGCTACAGGGAGTATTAAGCATCGTTTACTTCTTGAGACTCATGAAGATTTGATGGATCTTCTTGACCATCGGGTATAAAATTAATAGAGTACTGAATATGCAAGAAAACAGGGATAAACCTGAATTGAGTGACAGGGAAGAAAGACTGGAATCATTGGTGCAAACTGCGCTGGATATGGGAGCTACGCACGCCCGGATCATTCCCGCAGACAGGATTGTTGTCGACCCGGGGCTGGCGGAGATATGCAAAAATCCCAAGTGCATCAATTACGGGCTTTCCAAGAGCTGTCCGCCGCACGTGTCCGGCCCCGAGGAATTTCAAAGGCAGCTTGAAAACTTCACTTGCGCACTTGTTTTCAAAATCGAGGTACCCACGGAGATCCTTTATACCACACAGAACCTGGAGCTATTTCAACTGCTGCACGAAATCGCGGCCTGTGTGGATCAGGCTGCCGTCAACATGGGATTTTCCGGGGCTCGGGGATATGCCGGAAATTCCTGTAAAAAGCTGTTTTGTCATGACTTTCTGGAATGCCGCTTCCTGCACAAAGACGGTCAATGCCGCAATCCCGACCGAGCCCGGCCCTCCATGTCCGGTTTCGGAGTCAATGTGAATAAACTCTACGAGGCCGCCGGATGGCAGATCAAAAATCTTACCCGTGAAACCGGGAAGGGCCACGTTAAAATGGGAAGCATCTGCGGACTGGTGCTGATTTATTGATAACCCGAACTGAACCATTTATAGGAAGAAATATGAGCCCGCAAGGAAAAAAAACATTTGCCATGGTAAACTACGAAGAGTGCGATCCGAATCAGTGTGACCCTGAGAATGGAATTTGTGCGGCATTGAAATCCTGTCCCCACAAGGTTATTATCCAGATAGACGGAGTTTTTGAACAGCCGATGATAAATCACGAGCTTTGCCAGGGGTGCTGGGAATGTATAGAATACTGCCCGTTGGGGGCGATTTACATAAAGGAAATCGGCATCTAGCAAAAAAAGATAACCCGGTGAAATCCGGGGCTATACTCGACTTTTCAGTTTCCCACCAGCGGAGTTTTTTTTAACTAGCCAAACATCCTTTAACAAATTTCATCGAAGAGCTTGTTGGGCAAGGCCATACTGTCCCCAGGCCTTACTGTTTACATTCATCCAAAGAACTAATATATATTCTTCAATTCCGGAAAAATATTATCTTGATCACATTGAACATATGGGGACAAATTAAAAAGGGGATTTTGAAAAAATCAAAACCCCCTGCAAATTTGATGCGCCAGGGAGGATTCGAACCTCCGGCCTACGGCTTAGAAGGCGATAAAAGGCGTTAACAAATAATGAACTAAAACCCGCTCACCTCGCATCTTTCCCAATTCAATTTTCTGTTCACAAAACTTGACAAAAACCTCATTCTACCCTATTATATTGGCTAGTAGATGTAAAGAGGGTGTAAAAACATAACCCCTTGACACCCGCCAATTTTGAAGATAGTGTAGAGGTTAATAAAAAGTTGACGTTTGTTAACGTATAAACAAGGAGATGGAAAAATGCCCATGATCAAGACTAAAACCCCCGGAGTTTATAAGTATGTGCGGGAAAAAGACAATAAAGCAAAACCTGATGAGTGCTACTATATCAAGTATAAACTCGGAAGTAAGCAAAAAACAGAAAAAGTAGGGTGGAAGTCAGATGGTTATACTGTCGCTTTTGCTAAAGAAGTACGAAACGAGAGGCTTCAGCAATATCGTCATGGAGAATTTATTGAACAAGCGACAACTATTGACGACCTTTGGCCGAATGTTCGGCGTTGGATGGAAAATAACCGCAAATCCGCAAAAGATCCCATTCGACAATACAATATGTACATTCAGCCTCGGTTTGGTCATCGTGTCGTAAAGGATATCACTAAAGGGGAGTTGAACGAGTTCATGCTTTCCATTAAAGAATTAGGTCGTTCAGAGCAAACAATTCTCCATATTATGAATACCTTTAGAAGGATCATTAAACTCTCGATTGAAATGGATTGGTACGCAGGTAAGAACCCTTTTGACGGTTTCTCACATCATTTTCCTAAACCGGACAACCAACGTGTTCGCTTCCTCACTCATGCAGAAGTGGAACAGCTTTTAGATCGGCTCATAGAAATCGATGATGATGCTTACGATTTGGCTTGTATAGGGTTATGGACAGGGATGAGACTGGGAGAAATCTACAAGCTACGTTGGCAACATATCAACTTCGATGGGGGAGTGATTCGTATACCAGACCGTAAAAATAAGCAGACAGGGACAGCATATATAACAGATGCTGTACAAGCAATACTTGATAGACGGAAAGGATATGAAGATTATCTATTTCCACGGTACAAGGGGGCAGGAAATAAGCCCCCAAGGTTGTTCACAAAGACCGTGGATGAGTTGTTTAATAAAGGTATTACAGATCCCCGGCACAAGGTCACATTCCACTGCCTACGCCATTCATTCGCCTCCCATTTGGCCATGAAGGGTTGGCCTTTGTCAATTATACGTGATCTTTTAGGCCACAAAAGTATAACCATGACAGAAAGATATAGCCACCTTATGCCCGACCAAAAAAGAGATGCAGTTAAATCTTTAGACGGGGTTTTTGATACGTCCTCACGAGATAACTATCGAGCCAACCTTCGACTTCTGCCCAACGATAATGAATAGTCCTATATCCAGTTTTTCGGTACGGAGGGCCATAGCCTTTGGCCCTCCAGTTCTGTAAAGTTTTCGCACTTATTCCGAACTCCTCGGCCGTTTGTCTTGTATTCAAATACTTACCCATCTACGCTCTCCCTTTTACTTGTTCTGATTAACCTCGGCCAACTAGAAACAAACTAGCACATGTAAACCATAAGTCAACATATGTGTACTATAAAGATGCACATTTATTTAATAAGCTCACCCTGCCCTTTCAGGAAAAAGATAGTCTATATAAAATCTCTATGCTTGCCTTCTTCCTATCTTATCGAGACTCTACTCAAAACAATTTTTCTCAATTGTTGACAGCTAATTGGATGTGTATTTAGATAATTAAAATGCATTGTGGTCTTGGTAAAAGCTAAGTAAATCTCAAGGATAAAGTTTAACCATATGGTTAGCTAACATGTCAAAAATAGATACGAATAGATTCAATAAGATTCTTGCTATAGATTCAATCCCGCATAATGACTACAACAGTGCAAAAAAATTATTTGAAGATATTGAGATGTATTCCAATATTTATACACCATCTCCTGCTGTTGAATATGTTCGAATAATTAGCTGGAAAGATTTGATTCAGTGCATTGACCAATGTAAGAAGCATGCGGAAGAGAATGACGTGATCCCGATGTTACATATTGAATGTCATGGAAACGAAGACGGACTTCGGCTTGCTGATTATTCTTTTGCTTCTTGGTATGAACTTAAAAAACCATTTACTGATCTTAACATTTCCACAGGGCTAAATCTTATGATAGCAGTTTCAGCTTGTACTGGAGGGGCTCTCGCAAAGAGTTTAACCTTAAGTGACAGAGCACCATTTTGGGGATTGATTGGGCCAACCTCCCCCTTAAATTTTGAAGATTGTGAATCAATATATAGGAAATTCTATTCTACTCTTCTCAGTACTAAATCTCCAGCCAAAGCTATCGAAAATATGAATAAAGTGTCAAAAAATCATCCTTTTTTGATGACCCCTTCACAAAAACTGTTTGAACAAATTTGGAAAAACTATATAGAAGAATATTGCACCCCAGAAGCTATGAAGAATCGAGCTAGCCGTATGAGACAACAAATGATAGATTCGGGGAAATATCCTTTACCAGATATTGAAGAACTTAAAACTCGACTAAAGGATCAACATCCTGAAGCATTCAAACATTTCCGAGAAAAATTCTTTATGTGTGATATTTTCCCAGAACATTGGGATAGATTTCAAGTTGATTATGTTGAATAACTTAAGGTCTTGACTCGTAATTAAGGACAGCAAGATTCTAATATGCAGTCAATGGACAATTTTTTTGACCCATTGCCGGACAATAATTTTGAGTAGTTGAAACCTAAAATTTTAATTGGGCGTAGAAAATACTCTATATATCCTCGTATGAACCTAACTGTTTTTCCGGAAATGTCGTATAAAATTTAGCTATTTTGAAGGTTTGAATTTTGGATTATCAATGGATTAAAGACAAGCTTTCTTACCTAAAAACATTTCTCAATAAATATGCTACCTGGTTATTAAGAGGTGTTTATATTGTGCTCGTGGTTGGCTTTCTGTTAGTTGTTGGCTTTGCTATTTATCTCTATCTAGATCCATCCACACCCGAACAAAAACAAAATTATGTTAAAATAATTCTCCAGTTAATTGGAGGATTAATTGTATTCTTTGGAGCTTACGTTGGTTGGAAAAAAGTAGAGGCAAACTGGAAAAGTTTAGAGATAAATCAGGAAGGCCAAATTACTGATAGGTTTATACGAGCTAATGAACAACTCGGTGCTGTTGACCAGAATGGCAACCCAAAAATCGAAACTAGATTGGGAGGAATATACGCTTTAGAACAGCTCGATTGGGAAAGAAAGGATTACCATTGGACTATCATGGAAATTCTATCTGCTTATGTACGGGAGAATTCTCCTCTCAAAAATAAAAAAGAAAATGAATCTCGTACAGACATAAAAGCTATTATTACTGTTATTGGCAAGCGAAAATGGGTTGACGAAGAAAAATTTCATGAAAAAAAGATAGATCTCAACAGGACAAACCTTGCATATTGTGAGTTGAGAGGGTATTTTGAGAATGTTGATTTTTTAGCTGCCAATCTTTCTTCTGCCAATATTATTGAGGCTAACTTAAAAGAAACTATGCTACTTGATGCTAAATTAGATTATGCTCTTATCTTAAGATCTTCACTGTCGCATGCCATTCTTTCAAGGGCTAATCTTTCTAAAGCTGATATGTCAGAGTCTGATTTTTCTGGAGCTGAGCTTTTAAAAGCCAATCTTTCAAAAGTTAATTTTGATAATACTAACCTTTCAGAAGCTAATCTTTCGGAAGCTGAATTTTTCAATACTAATTTGTCTGGAGCTATTATGTATCGGACAGAAGGCTTAACCCAAGAACAAATTAACGAAGCCTATGGAGATGAAAGCACCAAACTACCTAAACATCTCGAAAGGCCAGCACATTGGCTTAGTAATCCGGATGGTTCAGAAGAATAGTTTAAGGAAGCTGTTAACGGCTAGTAAGTTATCTATATTTAGGCTTTTTCCATAATACGTATGGGGTAGTTAACTGTAGTTGAATAATACTTCCGCTTTTGCAAATTAGCCTCAATGTTCCAATTTCAAGGGTCTACCCTATACCCATGTCCGTGTTTTGCTCAGCTTTTCAAACTTGAGCGAAAAATCCCCTTGCCATGCATCATTTTTAATATCTGTGGACTAACTAACCTCTCGCTTGCAATTATCCTTCCGTTTATATGTGCAAAACTGTCAGTGTGCCATAACTATAATAGTAGGGGACGGTAACCCTACATTGTCCATCCGACCCCTACCTAAGTATTTATCACCCCTAGATGGTCTGGCCATTTTCTGTGGAATATGAAGGGGGATTTTTCCAATTCTTGTTGAATCAGGGTAAACTCCCGTACTTCGGACATCTGTGAGCATAGTTTTCCTGCAAATTTAGAAGCTAGCCTTTACCTGGGGAGACTATCCCTCAAGCTTACCTGAAATTAGGGAATTTGCTCGATTATGGAAGAACTGATCAATTAATCCGGTGATAGTGATAATAAAATAGAACAGGCTTTATCTTTTTTTGCTCGAGCTATACTAAAATTCCCTACTATAGAGATAGGAAGTACTAGAAGATCTAGTACGAAAGTGCGAGCCAAATCTGGTACTTGACTGAAAAACTGAAAAAAATATTATTGTTATAAAATTTAGGAGGTTTTTCTCATGCTTAAGAAATTTATGATTTTATTATGTACAATCACATTCTTAATAAGTTTTTTTAGTTTAGGGTATGCAACATCTTATCAAATTGAACAAGTTACTGAAACACCCAAGATAAGAGTGCATCCTGGTATTAATAACAAAGGAGAAATTGTTTGGGAAGAAAGAGATTCTGACGATGTAATGCAAATATATTCTAATAAACGTGGAAAAATAACATCAAATAATCATGATAAATATTATCCTGATATTAACAATGATGAAGAAATTGTTTGGGAAGAGCCTAGTTATAATTATGTAGTTTCCAATAAAAAAGGTATAATTTATAGTGGTGCTGCTCATTTACAAGGAGCAAGTATCAATAATAATGGAGAAATAATATGGGGAGAAATTTATTATGAAAATAATGAACAATATTTTCGTATATCATCAAATGAACAAGGAACATTAAAAAAGTCAGATAATATTCGTTATAGATTTCCAGACATAAATAAAAATGGCATTTATGCTTGGTCTCAAATTCAAGTGAATGACGATAGCGAAGATTGGCATATTTATTCTTCAGATAATAATAAGATAAGCAAGGATGCTTATTACAATCGGAATCTTGATCCGAGTATAAACAATAATAATGAAATTTTTTGGATTAACGCTGATAATAATATAGACTCGAATCAAAGAGGAAAAATTATTCCTAGGGCTGGTAATATATGGGGATTGGATGCTAATGACAAAGGAACTATTGTGTGGGCTGAAACAACAGGAAGAAATAGCAATGATAGACAAATATTTAAGGCTACTCCTAATCCAGTTCCTGAACCTACAACTTGGCTACTATTTGCAACAGGCCTACTCGGTTTGGCTGGAATGGGTAGGAAGAAGTTCTTCAGTCAAAGTTAAATAATAATTTGATGGTATGACAAATTCCAGGGCTTCGGCTCTGGGTTTTGTTTTATCACCAATGCGATTATTGTTTATCGTTTTTTCCATAGATGGCTGGGTTGTATAAAAATTGCTTAAAAATCTTGAAATAACCAATGCTTTTTCTACTATTGTTAAATTGTTAAGTGGATTTAAGTGGACTCTTTTATATCTCAAGAATAAAAGTATAAATTGCCATCAGTAAGTATAGATTCAAAATGCCACAGTTTACAGGGGAATATGGAGATCAGCTAAATCAGCCTGTCATTCGGGAGTTGTATGAACCAAATATAAATCAAATTTGAACTCAAGACCCGACCCTATACTACCCTCCAAAATTAGTTGTGTTCGTCAAATATGAAGCAAATATGGCCTTGCCATGCAGCATTTTATACAACTGTGATCACACTTCTCGCCTTAAACAACTCTGCCGTTTATATGTGCAAAATTGTTCGAATCCAGTAAATATAATAAGACCCGACCAGATCTCCGCTGTGACCATCCACCCCTACCTATTATTATTATCCCCCAGGGGGTGTGGACGCTGTAAGTTTTTTTGTGATAGAGCATGAGCAAGTAAGCCTCTCAGGCCTCATCATACAGCAATTCACACACATCGTAAAACACAGAAGTATCAATCATATCAAATCCGATCTATCCCACATAAATTACCTAGAGATATATTCTCGCTTATAATTCCTTTTATTGAATCCACGGAATACAGGGATATTCATTTACCTATAGTGGAACTCTAAACCTTCCATACCCATCACCCTAAGTACTAGTCTGACTATGGTGAGCAGTGTTAAAATCGTTAAGCTTTTTGACAGTTCGAGCATTAACGAACTTCCGGGCGTTAAAAAGGTCAAAATCAATTCTTGACGGTAATATTCAAAAAGGTTATTGTACTTATTAACAGTAAGCGAGATATTAACCAAAACCTTGGAGGAGTTATGGCAGACATAGGGTATGTTCGAGTGAGCACGATCGGTCAGAACACAGAACGGCAGTTATCCGGCATTGAATTGGATAAAGTGTTCACGGACAAAGTTTCCGGTAAGGATACAAATAGGCCTCAGCTTCAATCGTGCATCGACTATCTGAGGGACGGAGACACACTTCATGTCCACTCATTAGATAGACTCGGACGTTCACTCATGGATCTTGAGCGGATCATAAATCAACTTGTCGATAAGGGCGTTACAATCAAATTCCACAAAGAGAACCTCACATTCAACAAGGAAAATAACGGCAGTATGGGCAAGCTATTACTTCAAATCCTAGGGGCATTCTCGGAGTTTGAAAGAAACATGACCAAGGAAAGACAGGCCGAAGGCATTGCGCAGGCCAAACTGCAAGGGAAACACTTGGGCAGATTTCCGAAACTGAATAAACAACAACGACAAAAAATCCAAAATAAATATCAATCTGGCGATAGAAATATCACATCCCTGGCCAAAGAATTTGGTGTTAGCAGAGCCACGATCCATAATGTCCTGAATGATAGATGACTTAATTTACACTATATATCCCCTCCAAATCCCCTGTTCTTACGAATGGGGGATTTTTTTATGAAGAACCAGAACCATGGTAGATGTTACAGAATACCCAAAACTACTCACTTTGGTAAATTCCGCTGAGGCCTATGTTACAAAGAAGAAATCAATAACCCAAAAAACGCAAAAGGAGAAACATTATGGCGACATTTACCGAAGAACTCAAACAGTATTCCAGGGAGCATCCGTTGAATTCAGTTCTCAAAAAGTCGGATGCAAACGCAGAGCAGCTAGCGGCCTACTTCGAGGTCTCGACAAAATCGGTTTATAATTGGCTCTTGGGGAATACACGGCCTAAAAAGGCAGTCCTGGAGGAAATGGATCGTATTAAGGAAAAATTGGAGGCTGAGTTACCGGAAAGTGCAAGGTAGTTAGTTCATTAGCCCGGTCAATTCCTGGCCGGGTATTTTCTTTTTTATTTAACCTAAAAAATAGGAGGTAGATTTTGACCAATACTGAAAAAATAGTAGAGATTGATAACAAATTGTTTGGTGATCCAGATATCGAGGATTTGATTGATCTTGATGGCATTGATTTAAAGGATGAAGAAAATCAGTCACTTTTTTTCGACAGACTCGGAGAATGTGCGGATTACAATAAAGAGCTAATGAAAAAAATATGTGACGTACGTATATCATATGCAAAATTACAACCAGATAAAGTAGACAAATGGATCGAAACTGTCACTAAAGATCAAATTAAGGGTTTTTTCGTTCCGGTAGATAAACTCGAAAGTAAACCACCCACCTGGCTTGTCCAAAATTACATTGAAGATCAGAGTCTTGCAGTAGTATTCGGTGATCCAGAGGTGGGAAAGACCTTTTTTGCTCTTGATTTAGCTTGTAGCATCTCAACTGGCAAGGATTTCCACAACCTTCCTGTCAAAGAAGCCCCGGTGTTCTATATAAAAGGCGAAGGCCATAATGGCTTTAAAAGACGGATCGATGCATGGAAAAAAGAGTATAATTTTTCTCAAATTCCTCTATTATTTACTTCTCAGAGTGGTACTGCCTTAAATGATCCTGACGAAGTTGAAAAAATATCGGAAAGCATTAAGGCTACTATTGAAGATCACTCGATTAAGCAAAATCCTGGATTGATAGTGATAGACACTTTGGCAAGGAATTTCGGTGATAGTGATGAAAACTCGAATAAGGATATGTCAGCCTTTGTTGATGCTATCGATCGATTAAAAAACGAATATCAGTGTACCGTTTTAATCGTACATCATCCAGGCCATACAAATAAAGATAGAGAGAGGGGAGCTATTGCTTTGCGAGGAGCAGTAGACACAAGTTATAAATTGGAGAACAGTGGAGAGAATAGTACCAAGAACTTGAAATGTATGAAGATGAAAGATGCTGACCGTCCAGAGTCACTAAGTTTCGGGTTTAAAAGCATTGATCTGGAGGATACATATGAGGGGGAAGACAATACGAGTTTAGTCCCCAAAAAAGTAGATTATTCGCCTAATCAAGAAGACAAGAAAAAAACAGGGAGTAAACTTCAAGGAAAATGGCAAAAAGTGCTGTTGAATAAGTTGGACAGATTATATAGAGAAAAGTTTGAGAAACTTGAAAAACAGGGAGCTGATGATGACCTAAGTGAGGTAAGGGTGAGTGAGGAAGAATTAAGAAATGCTTGTTATGATGCGGGGATGGGAAGGCAAACTTGGAACAATAATAAAACCAAGTTAATGGAAAAGGGAAATATACTCCTGGATGATAAAGGCTTTTATCCGGTCATGTAAAAAGCGTCAAACTGTCAAACCCCAAGGGGGGGTTTTGACATATTTTGACGTTACTTTTTAACTAATTTGACGAATAAGACGATTTTTTTACGAATTCTTTACGTATTTTTGACAGGGTTTTATAAGCGTAAAAAAGGCCATTATACAGAAACACACTGCGTACAAACAAACCCCATAATAGTCATTGGTTATTTTACCAAATAAACTATCTTGCTGTTTTAATTGGAAAAGTTTCATGTCATTGAACTGTATGCCTAATGGCTATTTCCAGACATTGCAGGGCATTACCTATCAACCTATGTTGTTAAATAATACCTTTCCCTGGATACATATTGTTTCAGTTCTCATTCATTAAGTGCTTGAAGATTAAATTTACTTTATGATAAGATAGGTTTCATAAATTGATAAGAGTTAATATGTAGCCTCATATAAAATCCACTATGAATAAATTTGACGAAGAATCATTTTCAAACTCAAAACAAGATCCTCCCGAAGTTCAGCGTCTTTTGAATGATGATACGGCTTTACGCTTTCTAATTTATTGGTCTTGGTTCGAATCCAAGTGTTTTGACGAAAATATGCAAATTAACAAGTTCAGACCTTTTGTTAACGAGGTTGTTGTTAATAAAAATTTCGACCCTGATGCATTCAAGAAAGCCGGAAAATACTTTCATAAACGTTACCAAAATTCTACCCGTTTTCGTGAGCTCTTCAATAACCGGCCAGAAATACCGGGATTTCCTGATATAATCAACAAAAAGTTTGAAGATATCGACAACTACGATTTACTGTTCATGCTTGTTGTTGTGGTATACCGTTATCGTAACAACATCTTTCATGGAAGTAAGGGCGTTGAATCATGGTTATATTACAAAGAGCAAATTCAGTTATGTAATGACATTATGTGGAAATTAATCTCAATTTACTAATTATTTTAGCAGTAGCCTTCAGAGTTAGCGAATAGCGTTTTAGATCTAGACATTACTATTAAAAGTAGGGGAGGGATGTGTGTCTATCATCTTATTTTATTCTCTAACCCATTTTGTTGACTTTTAATATCATGCATCATGTGTGCAGTGAAACAAGCTGTATTCTTAGTCACACCGAATTCAGGAGTTTCAAGCTAGAATAGCTATTTCTGCAAACAGCGTTATGAATTTCAGTACCGGAAAGTCATTTGTGCTACTTTGCAAAAGGTGATATCGCCCAAATAGTACATAGTCATCAAATATTTCACTTCATCGATAATTTATGTTATTGTAAATAATATTAAGAAATTTTATATAAAGCTTTATTGTTTAAGATTGGAAGGGATAAATGCGAAACAAAACTGAATATCGCGAAATAATTCAATTAAATCCAGTATTGCTTTACAAAAGTGACATCCTTGAATTGGAGAAATTACTGGTTGAAGATTCAGAGACAGAGGCAATAGAAATAATATTTAATTACAATAGTATTACAATATATGTTGAATCATTTAATGAGTTATTAGAACGTTCAGATATTCCTTATTGCACAGACAGGGTATATATTGATATGAAAAAATGGATTGAAACTGAAGATCGATACGAAATTTCAAGCGGTGTTACAATGAGCTTTAACCACAATCATGTCAATTGTCAGATTCATTCAATTGATCAAACTTGGTTCATGGGTAAGAAGTCGCAAATTCAAAACTATTGCGTTGCCAAGAAACCATGGTATTCATTTATAAATAAAGCGTACCCTTTTTTGCCTACCATAATACTTGCATTGCTCTTCTATAGTGGTTATTTTTTTGCTCATGGGCAATTTTTCCAAATGTTGCTTCCTGCGACATGCTCTATATTGTTAATTGTCCTCACTGTACTCATTTTTCAAGGAAAGTTGTTCCCTTTTGTCAAGATTTGTTTGCATGAAAAACCCACTATCAGTTTGGGTTTTTATGAAATATGCGCTCTTATTGGAGCGCTCTCTGGTTTGGCAACCCTGATACAACTTTTTAGTAAAATATTTAAATAAGACATAACTATTTGAATAATTTAACTTTTCTATTATAAATAAGTCTAAATTGGGAACATTAAATAATCTTTTTATTTTGTGACATCTATATGGGAGATATCTAATGACTGAAAAAGATATTCAATTTTGGGCTGAGGAAGGGGCAAGACTTATCGAATTAGGTTACTATCGAGAAGCAGTACAAGCCTTTGATAAAGGTATTGCTTTGGAGGATAATGATGATGCCCTTTGGTACGGCAAAGGTACTGCACTTAACTATTTAGGTTATTATCAGGAGGCGATTCAATCCTATGATAAGGCTATCGATTTGGGTGGAGGTTGTCTCCTTTGGTCTTGGAATGACAAAGGTACAATACTTCATAAGTTAGGTCGTTCTCAGGAGGCACTTCAAGCCTTTGATGAGGCTATTGCTTTGAATGAAGATTTTGCTATCCCTAAGTACAAACATGTCTTTGGCCTGGAGGATAATGATTTTGTTATCCCTTTGTTCAACAAGGGCCAAACATTTTATGAGCTAGGTCGTTATCACGAAGCAGTACAAGCCTTTGATAAAGCCATTGCTTTGGAGGATAATTATGATGCCCTTTGGTACAGCAAAGGAATTGCACTTTATTATTTGGGCCGCTATCAGGAGGCAATCCAAGCCTATGATGAGGCTATTGCTCTGAATGAAAATTTTGCAATCCCTAGGTTCAACAAGGGCTGTACATTTATTGAGTTAGGCCGCTATCAAGAAGCAATTCAAGCCTTTGATGAGGCCATTGCCCTAGATGAAAACTTTGCTGCCCCTTGGAACGGCAAAGGCGAAGTACTTGATAAATTAGGTCGCTATCAAGAAGCAATTCAAGCCTTTGATAAGGCCATTGCCCTTGATGAGAACTTTGTTGAACCTTGGAACAACAAGAATAATGTGCTCGAAAAGTTAGGTCGTTATTAGTAGAGGATTCAGGCCTTTGACTAGGTAATTGCCTTAGATTTTATCCTTTGAAAAGACAAGGGCTAGATAAATACGAATGGAGTGACCTTACTAAATAGTGCCTTTGCCCCAAAGCCAACTCCCCTCGTCCATTATGCACAAAAGTTCTTTTGTTTGGGCAGTGCATGGCGATAAATCCCATAAATTCCTATGATACAGATAATCATGGGTAAGTTTGATTACGGCAGTTCATAGAGCAGTGAATCAAGTCTCTCCCAGTACATCAAGCCCAGATCAATCAAGTTCTAATACTTACTGGAAAAACACCCGTCAAAATGGGATATCCACGAGATTGGCAAAGTTAGTCTACACATGGATAAATACACATTCTATATCCCCGCTAAAAAAAGAATTGAGCAAAAAATAATCCATAACCTTCATTTACTTATCCTATATCAATATCATATCAACTAACCCAACCAACAACCTCCCTCTCAACTATCTCCCATTACTCAAAACCCTGTCTTTATATTTTCCTGTCATATGGGCGTTATCAAAAAAATACGATGCACATAACAATAACTATGATCAATACTTCTTCTCTATACGTGGAGTTTGACCTATAAGTGCCTCCGCTTCTTCGACCATTGCGTATCTCAATTCTTGTTCATTTTTTTCCGGTACGATGAATGAGTCGTGTATTGGTAAACAGGGAATATCCTTATCCTTTAATCTTAGCATGATCTTTTCCGCTAGATCAGAATCATAACGTTGTAGTTGAAGGCCTACTCCTGAAGCGGAATAATCTGATATCGGTGTATGTTTTTCTTTGAGCTTCGATATAAGTGTTTCGATGAAGTGCTTATTAACCCCAGGAAATCGCTCTTTATTTAATTCGGATATAACAACCTGAGCAGGATCTTCAGTGCTATTTACGTTGAATATTACTAATAAGATTTTCTTGCATATTTTTCGGTTATCGGGGCAATCAAGATCTTCTCCATCCAAAGAGTAAACATCGCCTTCCGGTAATGGTAATCCTTCCCAGGCATAAAGAATGTAAGGATGAATAGAGCAATAATCGATTTCGGTGACATTTTGCCCGTTTATGTTGATGTACTTCCGGTATTTAGAGGGAAGAGATTGTGCCCAATGTCTGTAAAACCGTCCACCTCGATCGAATGTTTCATTAAAAATTCGGACAAGATTATTACGCCGTAAATTAGGCATATATACCTGATCTTCCCCCATCTCCTTTTTTGTGCTGAACGAGGGTAAAAATTCAATATTCTGGAGAGCAAGATAGCTATTAATCTTGTTAACATTGGCTCGCATGTCCTTTAACTTCCGATTGTATGAGAAGTCTATCTCTTGTTTCCATTCATCTCGTAACAATATCGGTTTTTCCACTTCTCTTTCAATCATTCTTTGATGAATGGGGTCAACACAGGCCTTAGCTATCATATCAATTAACTTCGATGCCCCTCTCATGCGTGCTTGGCGACTCTTTCCGGTTTTCCTGTCATAATAGCCCTTCTTGTTCTCTAAATAGCCACAACTGGACAATATCTCTATGCTGTTCTTTGTAATTTCAGACCTCTCTCCAACGGGGTAAAAATTGGCCTTAATTTTGGACATCCAGATTAAATTTGAGGTGCTGAGCCGACCTCGATAATCATATTTTTACCCTGAGGAGTTTTGGCATTTAATGCACTTAGTTTGCGACAAAGTTGTTCTTGAGCAGCACGCCTTGATGGTTGCTCCAACGGTTCCAAGCGAACTCGTACTTGTTCCGAGTCGCTCTGAATCCAGCCATGACATTGGGTTATGGTATACAATAAGTCTACATATTCGTCCTTGTTTTTATAGAAGGCCAAGAGCCAATCAGACATTTGTTTGCGCACGTTCCATACTGAAGCGGTGACAAAGTCAAAAAGGTTCTTGCTCTCGGTATCAATTTGTTGGAAGCGTCTAAAACCGTCTGTATTGTCTATACGATGAGGGATATTTTTTCCCGCTTGCTTGAGATTTTCAAGTTCCGCTTCTTTGTTTTCTTTTTCTTTGCTGAGACGCATCCAGGCACTGTTACTTCTGGGCGTGCCGTCCTTGTTCAGTACTTTTTTGCTCTTTGAAAGTTTTCTGTAAATAGTGTCCAGTTCTTTCTTTACATTGGAGAGACGCCTTTTATTTTCGTAGTATTCGGGATTGGCAACATTCTGATATTCACTATCATCCATGCTAAATCTTCCAGGATGGTAGTGCAGGGGATGTTTATCACCTAAATGCTTAAAGGTGTTTTCTGAAGCTCCCCAACGGCACAGAATTGCACGGGTACATTCTTCAGTGCTCATTACGTCTCNTGGGGCATTGCTTAATCCACAGGTCCTGCGATTGGAGGTCACGTTCCAGATGTAGATCCGGCGGAGTTTCACAATATGTTTATTGCCGTCTTCAGCAGTGCAGTTTAGACTTATTTCATCTTCAAAAACCCGGTAGGTCTTTTTGTTCTGGTAAAATTCAATAGTAAAATTTTCTTGAGGGATGGCATCCAATTCCTGAGGTTTGGTATATTTTTCCCAGGTAACAAATAAGATGCTTTCTTGGTTCATATGGTAAAATTGCTTGGCTCCATATACCTCCCGGTCAAAGACCATAACTGGGCCCCGAGGGACTTCCTGTTTCCATTTGTGGAAAAGATCAAAGAGTCTTTGGCGGATATTTCCTTTGCCCTCTTGTATATCAAAGTCCACAATACGTCCAGTTTGGTCTGTTGTTACCATGTTAGTCTGACCGGGAACCATCAACCGGCGTTGAGTGTTGTACGACTTGTGTACCCGGTTTTGGCCTGTATAAGTCAAAAGATGATTATCTGTAAACCAGAGCCATAGACCAATGATACCTGTACGTACTTGGTATAAAAACAGGGTGTTTAGTAAGTGTTTCGCTTGTCCGCTAGATATAGCTTGAGAAAGCCAGTATCGGACTTTTTTCCTGGATGGTTTCTCAGATATACCCAAAATGCTGGCAATTTCTCCCAAGCGCTCGTTTTTGAGTTGCTCTATAGAGCGAATATTACGGGCCACCATAAACAAAAAGACCAAAAAGAGATTGGCAATCGGGCCATAGAAAGATTGAACAAGGCGTAGCCAGTCGTATTGGGTTACAAGGACGATGAGATAAGAAAACATACCAGCGTAGCGATTATAAGTCCATTTATGTTCTTCTTGGTAAGGTTGCTGAAATTCTTCAACCGGGGGTTCTTCCAAGGGGAGTCGAAGTTGTTTGGGCCGGGCATCAAGTTTGGCCTTNTTNATTTCCTCTAATTTTCTAACTTTATTTCCTTTTTCTCTAGCGGAGGCGTTATCTTGGCGATGCGTTTGAGTATTTTTGCTTTTTCGAGGCGCATAGCTGTGAATTAAACCTTCAACACCAAAATGTTTTTTTATTTCTAGATAGTTATCAATTGTTTGTCTGCTGATCTCAAACGATGAGGCAATTTTGGTTTTAGTGGCCCCCAATTCAACAGCTTCAGTAATAAGGAGTTTTTTAGCTACTTTATCAGAACAATTAATTTGTTTTACTAATTCATTTCCATTAAAAAAAAAAAAAAAAAAAAAATTATCTCCGCTAAACGCTACATAAATATAGTTACCAAGATGATATTTATTAACCATAAATGTATATACCTCTGCAATTTTGATAATGATGCAGGGTAGTATAAATAAATATACAGAGCAAGGAGATATTTTTACTTGACAATTACAATAATTTTGCATAAATTATTAATTACATAATATGTTCATAAAAAGTTAAAAACTGTTTAGATGTCCAACTTTTACAGTTATTATAAATTTAATATAAAATTCAAATGGTTATACTAAGGCCTGTGTAGGCCTGTGCAGAGGTCTGAATGTATATCTGAAAATTGAATTGCATATATGGCGTACCAGATTCTGGACATACTCATTTGACAACATAACTAAACTCACAACATAACCCAGCAATGGTCCTATTAGTCCTCGCTACTTAATTTACTCTAAAACCGTGGACTATCGCTACTAGGCTCCGGTAATAACGAACTAATTTCAAGGGCCAGGCAAAAGCTGGCCCTTGAACGTTACTTACGCAGCCTTCAGATTATCCAAATACTGATTGAATTTCTCCCTCAACTCCTGATCTTCCAGGCACTTATTCAGATTCG
>JGI1684J13235_1000109_pt1 | contig 29611 bp, 32 predicted proteins | sample PonA232FremontCA_2_FD_13235 | JGI IMG/M metagenome (IMG submission 13235) | reverse complement strand
TAAGGACTTTTCCATTGCATATGAATGATCTTTTTCGAACTCGGTTTCCGTGATTCTAATCCTGAAAACATCTTGGAAAAAAGGAGTGATTTCAACTTTGCCATTTTCATAGTGTAGGAAAAACTTTCGCTCTTCCTCCTCCAGCTCTAAAAAATCTCCAAGTTGGTTTTTTTCCTTTTCAAATCCGGATCCAAACATCTAAAACACTTCCCTGCCAGTTCGAAAGATTCTTGGCTAGATTATATTTGAAGCTTGTCCCATATATAAATTAAAATTAAAGACCTACTCACAAAAACAAAAACAGAGAGACTTATAAAAGATTTGAAATAAAACAGAAATTACTTTTAACATAAAATCTCCTTCTTACCAATGTGTCCCACCAAGAAATTTTGAAAGTGGCTAAAAAATGGTGAAGATATCTTCAGAATTCAAGGAAAAAATCGATAGAAGAATCAAGAATAGAATTAGTCCAAAAAGAGGGTCTAGCAGGAAACTGTTGGAAACAGGGGGAAGAAAATGTGTAACCCTGGACCCTGGATGGTGCGATCAGTGGGAACTTGAAAAAGGGTCGAAAGTTCTTATTTTCATCGATGAAGACGGAAGATTGATCATCACACCTGCGACAGAATATTGGAAAAAGGAAATGGGGGAAAACTACGATATTTCAGAGAGAAAAATAGTAAATGTGGGAAATTCCCTCGCAGTTACAATACCTTCCAATCTTTTGAAGGGGGAACTTAGATGGGAAAAGAAAAAACTTCTCAGATCATCCGACTACACTACCGTCTACGAACCTTACGACCCGGAAACACAGGAAAAAATAAAGAGAGGAAAAATAGAACCGGAAAAAATTATCGGTCAAGAAGAAAAAGGGCTTAAAAAAGATAAATATATCGCATTGGCTCTCGTCTCGATAATCTTAATAGGAGCAGTTGGAGCTACAGTATTCATCCTTACACCTGGAAAAGAAAAATCTTACACTCTGGATATGGGAGGAGAAGGCACATACGAAAACACCGTTCTAATAAAAAACGGATTACAGATCTCGCCTGCATTCTTCTTGGAGGAAAACGCCGAAAGTTGGACATTTGAAAAACCGGAAAACACGTGTACAGAAGTTGGGTGGGATAACTGGTACACCCACGGTACAGGATCGACCGCGATAGGTGGGATAAAGGGCAGTCCAGTATTCTTGAAACCGAAAGAAGAGATAATAGGAATCAGAAAGATAGACCTCTCAAATATAGACACATTACTTATCGATATATACGGTCGTAGAATATTCCCTAACAGATCAGGTTCTATTTTGGATGATTACCTGCCTCAAGAGGTATTGATTGGAAATGATGTAAAATTTAGGAGAAAGAATGACAATTTCGAAAAAATAGGTTTCAAAATAGACGCAACTGATTACGGAGAGAACGAAATAATCGCCATCAGACTAAAAAACAACTGGGGTGGAATAGCAGTCGCACCCTTACTGGCAATAGATGGACTAAGGTCTGAAAAACTCAAAAGCAAAAGCGGAAAATTAGAACTCGATTGGCAGAAAGTGAACCTAGATAAAGAATGGGAAGAAGTCACTATCGACGCAGAAATCCCGGAAAACACACAGGGAGAGATAAAGATCACATCGAGTAAAAATGGAGTTACTACAAAAGGAAGTAAAACGTTACAAATCGAAGACGGAACGAAAAACTACGATATCTCCGAACTAAATGGAAACTATGTAAAGGCAGAAATAAGTTTGAAAACGGAAAATATCAGAAAAACTTCAAAAATATATTCGATAAAAATAAACCCTTAAATCTCATTTCAAAAGCTAATCATCCTAATTTAGCCTTCACAGAAACAAAGAAAGGACCTCTAACATCGATTTTCTTACTCTCATTTGTAATATATCGGCGTCCAGGCCGTTCCAAGTATAGATTAATATCTTTAAGAGAATCAATCATCTTTACACCTATAGTAACCTTTTCCTGACCCTCTTCTACAGATTTTTCAATTTTTCTGGCCGCTAAATTCGAAAATGACTCTATGTATGTAATTCCCGTGTCCACTCCTTCGGCCTTCGCTTTTTGTAAGAAATCGTTATTTTCCCAACCTTCCGGAGGGATACCGACAATGTTGCCATCATAGACGAAAACACGGTTAAATACGGCAGGACCTACTAGTTGAGTGTTATCCTCATCTTCAAATATCTTCACTGAAACTTTCTTATCTCTGACCTGTCCTTCGAAGACTTCAAATTCGCATGGACTCGGTTCATCTTTTTCTCGTTTAGCGGTTTTTTCTATCAAATTCGCTATTTTTCGCCCTTGTTCCGTTTTTGGTTTTTTCTCCATATCGATCATTTGGGAAAGTTCTTCATCGGAAAACTCAAAATCTTCGTACTCATAGGGATAAACAATCGATCTTATATCGTTCTTACCGGACCTAATCATCAATATCCTTTCGAGTCCGATGCCTAAATTGAAAACCGGAAAAGGTATGTCATAATTTGCCAATGAAACGGGGCTATAAAATCCGGCATTTCCTATTTCGATCATTTCCCCTGTTTCGGGGTGTGGAACAAAAATCTCGAACTCGGAACCCGGTGCATAATACTTTGAGGTGGCGCTCTTCTTTACACACTCCACTTCATCAAAACCGGCTTTTTTCAGAATTTTTCGAGCGACCCTTTCTCCGTCCTCTAAACTCATCTCTTCAGCCATAATTACCATGGACGCGGTCCAAGACCTGTACAGATGGGTCTCATCCAACTGTTGTTCTCTCCTATATTTCGGACCTACCGTGAAAAGTTGGATTGGGAGCGGTTCTCTATCCAACATTTTTCCCAAAATCAGGAACCAGCCGGCCGTAGTATGGGATCTCAAAGTCAGGTCAGAAGGTACCGGGGTTAGGTTCTTGAAATCTTCAAAAAGAGACAATATGTGTGAAGCCTCCGACTCCTCCACATCCATCCTCCCCACCATCTCCTCAAGCAAATCGTCAGAATCCACTTCTCCTTTTTTAAACTCTCTTAAAATCGTCTCTAAAGTCGAAACATCGTCAAAATCCGGAACCTCTTCCTTGATCTTATTCAAATCTTTCTCGCTTATACCTAAATCCGACCGATCCAAACCCGCCAAAAAGAAGATGCGGTCCAAAATTATCGGTGCTTCCGGACCGTACTGTTTCTCGATCTCATCTTTCTCTATCAGGCCGGCACGACCTGCTCTTTAAAACCAGCTTCGGTGAAAACAGTCCTGAACTCCTGAACAAATCGAACAAAGGATGGCTAGACCCCTTATCATCCAAAGAAAAGTACTCACCTGCCCCCTCCAACAAATCACCAGACTCCCGCCAAGCCTTCTCATAATCCTCTTCCGAACTCTCCTTAAGATCTTCAATATCAAACTTCATCCATATCCAACCTCTTCTCGGTTTCTTTCAAAGCCTCTTCAAGCTTTCTCTCCCTCACAGCCCGAGTTACGTCCGCCCTCGTCTTCTCCAAACTTTTTCTAGCGCCGTCACGCTTACGTCTCATGCCTGAAAGTATGGAATCCGGATAGTCAAACTGTTCCAACTCGTGAAACACGTCCTCGATCTTTTCATGGACTTCTTGAGCTTTCTCAAGCTCCCCGTCTCTGAGCAGATTTAGGACATGACGTCTCAACTCGCCTATACTTTCGGCCAAAGCCTGAGCAAATGCCCTATACGAAACGTTCAAATCTTCAGGGTCCGGAAAATCCCCACCTTCAATCAAAGCCCGGGTAAGAACAGCTTCGGAAAACTCCCTATGAGCTGCTATTAAAGAACCATGGTGAGAAAAATAAGGTGTATCGTTGACTATATCATTTAAGCTCTCTATATCCTCTTTCACGTCTTCCAATTTTTCTTCATAATCCCCCTCATCACCCCTATGAAAGGCCGCCATCGCGCTGGAAGACTTTCTAATCGCACTTCTAGAAACATCTAACAATCTTTCTCTTACTTGTTCCTGATCATCCAAATATTCCAGTATCTTGTCCGTTTCTTTCTTCATATCAATCAAAAGAAGTTAATCCGTCCATACTCATAAGTGGTAATGAGAGAACTAAATTCACTACCGAAAATCCTCGGTCGGCCTGATCTTGTTAGTCCTTTTATATCTGGATTTCTCTATCGCGTTCTTCCCTTCCAAATTGTTCAGAAGAGCACTCAACTTCGACTTGGAAAAATCCAACTCTCTCCTCAAATCATCCTGCCTAATCTCACCCTCATCCATGACGACTCCTAAAACCTCCTTCTCATCATCGAACATAGCCATCATAGCCGTCTTGATCCCCCTCTCACTGACATACCGACCTATGAGCCAATAGAGAAAAATGCCTACAACTGCAGCAACAACAACAAGCAAAACTATCGCCAGGCTAAACCTTCCTAAATCAACACCTGGTGTGGACCTAACTGTAAAGAAAAAGATGAAGCCCATGCCCCCTTGTAAAAACAGAACCAATACGACGAACTTTGCCATTTCTTCAAAATCCATCAGTTATTTTTTGGGTGAATTTACGTAAATACCTTACTCTTCATAAATGGTAAAGAAATGAAAAATAAAGTTTTTTTAAACTTTATGAACGTTTTAAAGAACTATTGACGTCTCAAAATGCTAAAAAAATACATATAAGCCCTTTGAAGGTCCTGAAAAAACGGTTTTTGGAGATTCCTTAAATAAGTTCGACCACATCAGAACAACCGAGACAATGAAAATGAAAAGAATAGAACGCGAAATTATCCATCTCAAAAAGATGAGAGGGGGTGAAAAAATATGTCAAAACTAGATCAAAAAGGTGTAGCAGGACTAACCGTAGGAGTAGCCCTAGTAGTAGTTATCGGAGTATCTCTCGCCGCTCCAGTAGCAGTAGACGGAGCAGACGTAGAAGCGGACAGTCCCCTATATGGACTTGAACGAGCAGGGGAATCGATCAAAGAAGTATTCACAGGTGGACAAGAATTTGACCTTAAAAGGGTCGAAGAAAGGAGAGCCGAATATATAAACATGATAAAAAAAGGAAAAGCATCCAAATATCAAAACCTCATCGTAGATGCTAACGATAGACTAGACTCCGCAATGGAAAAAATAATCCAAAGCCCAGTCGACAACGGAAAACTAAATAGGGCTCGAGAAGCCGTACAAGAACATCTCAACGTGCTCGAAAATGTATACGAAAACGTTCCAGACGAAGCCAAACCGGCAATAACCCTAGCAATCGAACGCAGCGCTAAAGGGAGCGAAACACTAGCAGACATACAAGTGGGAAGAATTCGAACCCATGAAAACTTGGAAAAGGAAATACAGAACATCGCTAGAAATGCTAAACAAAATCTTGAAAAAGCGAAGCAAAAGATGAGACAAGTACCTTCCGACAAAATACCCGAAGTAGCCCAGAGAACAGAGTTAGAATCAGCAGAACGAATAAGCGAGAGTATTGAGAGTATGGGTGAAAAATACAGAAATCATCCAACAGTAGCCGAAGAGCAGGTGGAATCAAAATCCAGAATAGCTAGCAGAATGATGACAAACGCAGCGAAACGAAGTAGAGACAACAAAACGCTCGAAAACGTCGAAAGAGCCATAAACAAAAACATCTCTGTGCTAGAAAACGTGAAAGAAAAAGTCCCAGTGGTCGCAAAACCGGCAATATCGTTGGCAATATCTCAAAGCGCACAAGTTCAAGGAAAAATCGCAGAAGTGCAAGGTCTTCAAAGAGGAAAAACAAGTGAAGAACTAGACGAAAATCAGAGAAAAATGTTGAAAAAAGGAGTAGAAGAAGCTGAAAAAGCGACCAAACGGTTGAGAAAACAGGTTAGAGAGAATATCGGGGAGGCAGAAGGTGAAGAAAGAGACAACAAGGCGAGAAAAGCAGTTCAAAACATAGAGATAAACACGGCAAAAAGACTCCAAAAAATGGCGAAAGAGACTCTGAAAAACGAAAATAATTCTCAATCCGCAGCAAAAATGCTAGGAATGGCCGGTCAAAGGATAAAATCCGCAGCAAAAGTATCCGTAGACAACGAAGGATTGAACAGAGCTATAAAAGCATCACAAAAACATGAAGCCATACTAGAAAACCTCGAAAACAAAGTCCCTAAACAAGCACGTAAAGCCATACAGAACGCATTGAAGAACAGTCAGAGACACAGAGAACAGTTAGAAAATCTGAGAAAGAAAATGGGGGCAAACGGGAGGATAGGAGACGTCCCATCCGGCGACTTACCACCAATGTTCGGAGGAGGAGAAGAATGCGAAGAATGCGAAACAGACGAAAATCAGGAAAAAGGTCCAAAGGGACCTCCAGCGAACTAAAAAAATGAAAATCTTTTTCAAAAAAAACAAAAAAATCTCTCTTCCCTTTTTTATTTATTTTCTAAAACTTTGAAAAGACAATCCCTATCATTTTTTCAGAAGGGTTACTCTACTAGGTTCAAACTCGTCCTCAACCCCATAACTGCTTTTTTCTTGTATCTTTCTGGAGAATTCTTTGATTTTAGAATGAGACGGCATATAATCGGTTCCCAACCTGGATCTAGAATGGCCAACCGCTACATATCCTTTAGGTTCAACATAATCAGGGTTTGCTTTTTCTATCAATTCAGCATATCCCTCGGGGTTCTTCATGTTCAGATCTTCGACCAGGGTCAATCGCAACACTTTGATACAGTCTAGGTCGGACAGTAAATCCAAGGTCTCGTTTAACTTTTCCCAGGCACCCGAAACCAATGGTTTACAAGTTTCATTGTACGTCTCTTTATCCGGCGCTACTACAGAAACATATAATTGAGCCGGTTCCGTCATATCTTCCACCCTTTCCGGATGTAGACCGTTTGTAACTACAAAAGGGGTTATGTCCCTAGAATAGCAATCCTCAACCAATCCACTTATCTTAGGGTATATTGTAGGTTCTCCGTCCAAAGATATCGCGGCCAAGTTCGGATCTTGAGCTTCCTTCCACTTCTCTAAATTGGTTTCGGGATTTCCCTTAAACCCGCTCAAAAGCTCTCTCTGAGCCTCAATAGATTCTGATAAAATTTCGGAAGGATCATCGACAGGGCCTTCCCATTCCGGAGAGTTCAGCTCATTGTCCCTCCAGCAGAAAACGCACTTGTTATCGCAAAAAGGTAAGCTGGGTGACATCTGCAAACAGCGATGACTCTTTATACCATGGATATCTTCATAGAACTTCTGCTTATAGCAATAACCATTATCTAACAGGCTTTTCTTAGTCCATCTGCATACTTTAACTGCAGAATGTTCATTTTCTCCAACAAACCTATAGCCGCCTTCTACCATCCTGTTCCGAGCGCTCTTATCCAATCCGGAAATATTTATCTAACTCCTTTCGAGACTAATTTTTCCCAATAAAATAAATAAAAAAATGAATAAATCGAAAGCTCTAGATTACGCATCCACTTCGAGATCCAACTCTTCTGCCAATTCTTTGTACCTGTTCCTCACAGTGACTTCAGTTACTCCTGCAGTTTCCGCAACTTCTCTCTGGGTCCTTCTCTCACCGGAAATTATACTTGCAAGATAAATAGCTGCAGCGGCAGTCCCTGAAGGTCCTTTACCAGAAGTAAGCTTCTCTTCTTGGGCCTTTTTGATTATATCGATAGCTTCTATCCGGACTTCCCCGGAGATATCAAGATCGCTACCGAACCTTGCGACATAATTTGCAGGGTCCGTCGGTGGAAGGTGTATGTTCAACTCTCGAGTTATGAATCTATAACTTCTACCTATCTCCTTCTTATCTACATGGCTAACCTCTGCAATCTCTTCCAAAGTCCTAGGAATCTGAGTCTTTCTGCAAGCTGCATAAAGTGTAGCAGAAACGACACCTTCTATAGAACGGCCTCGAATGAGGTTCTCTTCAACAGCTTCACGATAAATCTTCGATGTTATCTCTCGAACCTTTTTCGGTAAGCCCAGTTGAGAAGACATTCGATCCATCTCTCCAAGGGCTAAGGTAAGGTTTCTATCCGAAGAACCTGAAACTCGGGCTCTTTTATGCCACTTCCTCAACCTCTGCATCTGTGATCTTTTCTTTGGGGAGAGGTTTTTTCCACGACCATCTCGATTTCGCCAGTCTATCTTNGTCGAGAGGCCTTTGTCATGAATCGTATAGGTCATCGGCGCTCCTCCACGGCTTCTCTCTTCGCGCTGTTCTTGGTCAAAAGCACGCCACTCTGGACCTCTATCTTTTATCCCTTCTTTGATTATGCAACCACAATTCTCACATATCAAAATATTTCTCTGATAATCTCTCACTACGGATTTTTTATTGCACTGATCACATTCTCTATCAGTTTTTTCCTTCTTCTTGCCATCTTCACCTGTAGTTTTCTCCTTAGTTTCAGCCATATAATCACCAAATCCTTATCTTACGTGTCTCGTATCGATAGTAGGTATATTATAATGACAAATAGATAGGCTTTTAAATCCTTCGAGAAAGGCTCCTTATAAATCTATGATTTAATGAGGGACTCACTTCCTAACCGTTAAAATCTTCAGAAGGACTTTATAAGTTTTCAGATATTAAAAACTGAAGGCCAAATACCCTAATAAAACAATAAAAATCCAAAACTTACCATAACCAAATCAAACAGATGGAGGAAAACAGTAAATGGAAAAAAAGAAAAACAGGTTGGTCATCCTAGCACTGATTATCTCAATAGCAATCCTAACCGTTTCTATAGTATCATTTGAACCGAGTCGAGAAACTTCAATATTTTCCTTACTAGCAACTATATCAGCCTTTGGTGCTCTGACCTCTAGAATGAGCAAAGACAACAGTGGCAAAAACGTGAAAAGCAAACTTAAATCGTTCAAAGGCCAATTCGTAACGTTTCTAAAAGGATTATCAATGGGGCTAGCCGACATAATACCCGGCATTTCAGGAGGAACAGTAGCCCTCATAGAAGGTATATACGAAAGACTAATATCCGCAATAAAATCAATAAATCTAAAGTTCATATTCTACACCTTTAAAACGCCGGTAGATAGAGAAAACTGGAAAAAGGCGAAAAAACACTTCTTGGATATCGACTTCAAATTCCTGATACCATTAGGAGTAGGAATGATCACAGCATTCCTATCCGCAGCAAGAGGAATAAATTTCCTAATAAACGAGTTCACAGTCCAAATCTACTCTTTTTTCTTTGTTCTGATCCTACTATCAGCAGGCATCATATACAGAAGGGTCCAAGAAATTAATTTCAAAACATTCATCCCTGGCATATTAGGATTCCTATTCGCTATCATATTCCTAGGTTTAGAAGGGGGAAATGTCCCTCATAACTTACCTATAATCTTTGTAACGGGTTTTCTAGCTATATCTACAATGATTCTCCCTGGAATATCAGGCTCTTTCGTCGTTTTATTCCTGGGACAATANGAATACATGTTGAACGCTCTTAGCTCAATGAGCTCGTATGCACCTGAAATCGCCACCTTCGTTATAGGTGGAATAGTCAGCTTACTATCTTTCTCAAGAGTTCTCAATCACTTATTGAAAAATTATTATTCGCACACTATCTTCTTCCTAGCAGGGTTGATGGTGGGAGGTCTAAGGCTTCCAGCGGAAAAAATACTCGGAGCAGAAGGACTTTTAAACCAGCCCATAACGATAATTACTTCAATCTTGGCCGGAGCAATAGGATTTCTAATCATAGCCGTGGCAGAGAGTCAAAGAGAAGGAAAAGGGGGAGAAACTATAGAAGCCCCCTTCTAGTTACATTTACGAAAACTGAAAAACTGACTATGAATTATGACCCTTGTGAGCCACCTGTTCAGAGTGAACAAAACTAGCCAAACCTTCTATATCTTTAACAGCCTTCCTAACCACGTTTTTCAACTTTTTCCTCTGAATCGAAAAAACTTCAACCCCTAACATCTCCAAATGTTCCTTACAAAAATCAGCCAAATCTTCGCCAGTCCTGTCAAAATCAGTCAAAATAATAACTTCTTCACAACCGGCTAAATCTTCCAAAGAGTTTAAAGAGGTCTTACCTCCTTTTGGAACTTGATAAACCGGTCCCTCTATATCCAACTCCCTCAAAGATCTTTCATCGCTTTCACCCTCTACAATAATAGCTACGCCTTCAGAGGAAAGATCCCTTATCTCCTCCAGTATCATTTGAAGATTTTCGAACGCTTCTGAATCCAATAAAGGCATGGCAATCGTAAATCTGAATCGGTAATAGACTTAAACGAAAGTATAACTGAAGTAAATAAAAAGATAACTATCTGTTTTAAAAACATCCATATACGAACAATCACTTCTCAATTTATAGTAATATGTTCATGCAAAGAATCAAACCACAAAAACTTTTAGAAGCGAACCATCATAACCATTGGAGATTTAATGGACCCTACTTGTCTGAACTGGCACGATATCGAAAAATCCGTCGAAGCTCTCTCCATAAAGATCAGAGAAGAATACGACCCTGATACGATTATAGGGATAGCAAGAGGAGGGCTCATCCCTGCAGTAAGAATCTCACATCTTCTGAACGACCTACTAATGAGGGTAATACATGTCAAATATTACGAAGACGTCAACGAAACAAGAGAAGAACCCGAAATATTCTGGTCAGATGTCCAAGAATTCGAAGGGAAAGTCCTGGTAGTGGACGATATAGCAGACACAGGAACCACTTTAGAAGTCGTTCTGGACCATCTGAAAGATAAAGTCGAAGGCGAATTGAAGGTCGCCACACTAGCTTACAAACCTTCTTCAAAAATAGAACCGGACTATTACATTTACGAAACCGAAAAATGGGTGGTTTTCCCCTGGGAAGAAGCACCCGTAAAAAGAAAAGTCAAAAACAAAGAGATATAATCCCCAAAGCAAATTCACTCTTTACTAATATCCCTAATAGGGTTCTGATTTCAGACCTAATCCAAACGCTATCCTGTTAGTAGCCAAATGGATAAGAGGAGTAACCACAAGCAGGACCACAATAACTTCCCACTCTGGAAGCCAAACAGGAGAAGTGACCAAAAGAGAGCCCAAAATCAAGTCCAACTGATCAACTCCCAAAACAGGAGCTCCCCTCTCAATATTAGAACGCCGTTTGAAAAAACTGGCAACGAGATCTCCTAACAAAGCACCAAGCGAAAGCAGGACAGGAACGAGCCAACTCCAAGATACAGTTTTCGGTAATAGAACAAACTCACTGCCAAAATGCGTCCAAATAATTATTTGGATTAAACCTAACGAGGCGCCCACCAGCCAACCAAAAAGAAACCCCTCAATGGTTTTTCCATCTCCAAGTATCCTATTTCCATCTGAAAACCTCTTACCACCGTCGATCGGAAAACGTCCTCCTGAAACAACCGGCGCCGCATTGGCAAAATAAGCAGGGAGAATGAACCATATTGCTTGAATTAATATCCCTAAAATATCTTGCAAATTTAACCCCTCAACTTACACCTTTTCAACTAAATCAGTAGTTCTTATAACTTTTTCAAAAATAGTCATAGCCTTAATTGCTATCTTCCCACAAATATTCAAAGTATTCTTCTGCAAACTTAGTCAACCCCACCTCTTCGGACCAAATGGCAAAAATACCACCCTCGCTCTTTAAAACTAAGAGAGTCTCTCTACCATCCACAATTATTCCCCCTCCGAAAAGAGGATCCCTCTCTTTTATCTCTATATCATCCTCCAGATCTATCTCTTCTGTAAACTCATTCTTCTCACTAGTCAAAATCTTAACATCCACATCCTTCGCCTCCAAAATCGGAATGGACCGCTCTAATTGAGAAAACTTATTGGAGAAATAAGGCATAGAAATTAAAATCTCCATTTCCGCTGAATCAATCATCTCCTTAATCCGACTTAGGATTTCCTTTGTTCCTCTTATTGTCCAGACATCCGGCTTTTCCATTCCACCATCCTCCTCAAAAAGTGGTTCTAATTCTTGACGAATGGTCTCGCTCGCCTCTTTAAGCTTTTCTTCCTTCTTAATCCTATGAAGGCGAACCACTTCAGAAGGGGATTTGGCTCGATATCGGGTCGGACGTCCAGATTGGCTCTCTATCCAACCTCTACTCTCAAGCTTCGAAAGAACATCATAAATCCGAGAATGAGGGACTCCCGAAAAATCGCTCAAATCACTCGCTGTCGTAGGACCTGACTCCACCAAGCCTATGTAGACCTTTGCTTCATACTCTGTCAGACCCAAATCCGTGAGCACATTTTTTGCTTTTTCCCCAGTCATTGTATCTCAAGACCGAATATTCATATTTGGAATAGTTCAAAAATACTTTTATATTCACCCCTATGAGTAGTAAACGGTAAACATGAGTGAAGTTAAAGAAGAAGTCGAATCCGTATGTCCCGAATGTTACAGAAAAGACGGAAAAATCAATAACATCCCTGGAGAAATCGTAGTTGAAGACGATGGAAAAGTCTATCTAGAGAAGGAGTGCGAAAAGCACGGCGAATTTAAAGCGATATACTGGGACGACGTAGATATCTATGAAAAAATAATGGAGTACGAAGTAGAAGGTCCGGGAATAGACAATCCCCAGGTGGACGGAACAAGTTGCCCACAGGATTGCGGACTCTGCAAACGTCATAAATCACAATCAGTCTTAACTAATCTTTTTGTGACCAACCGGTGCGATTTGAGATGCTCTTATTGCTTTGCAAACGCCGGAGCAGAAGGCTTCGTCTACGAGCCCTCTCTAGAAGAGCTAAGAGAACAGATGGAACAAGTTCGAAATGAAAAACCAGTCCCAAGTCAGGCCATCCAAATCACCGGAGGCGAACCTACTGTAAGAGACGACATAGTCGAGATTGTCGAGATGGCAAACGAGATGGGGTTCACCCAAGTTCAAGTTAATACTAACGGAATTAAATTGGGAGATGATCCAAAACTAGCCAAGGACCTCAGAGAAGCCGGAACCAATACCATATATCTAAGCTTCGACGGAGTCAGCAAGGAGACAAACCCATGGTTCGAACAGAACAAAAAGACTCTAGATAGCTTACGGGAATGCGGAATGGGTGCAGTTCTAGTACCTGTAGTCATAAACGGACACAACGACCATGAAATAGGCGATATAATACAATTCGCCAAGGAAAATGTAGATATCGTCAGAGGTGTCAATTTCCAACCCGTCTCGTTCGTCGGTAAAATAGACAATATCACGGAAGAACAGAGAAAAAGAGAGAGGATAACTTATTCAGAAATGATCAAAAAAGCCGAAAAACAGTTAGATGGAGACATAAAAGCCAAAGAGGATTGGTATCCCGTACCATTTGTCACACCCGTGTCAAAACTGGTGGAAAAATTCAAAGGTGAACCACAAGTAGAGTTCAGCACCCACCCAAGCTGTGGAGTCGCCACTTACGCCTTTATAGACGAGGACGATAGCTTAATCCCGATTACTGATTTTATCGATGTCGAAGGTTTAATGGAAAAGTTAGATGAAGAAAGCAAAAAGGACGGAATATTATCCAACCTAAGAACCAAGATATCTCTAGGACTAAACCTCTCAGATTACATCGACGAAGAAAAATCCCCGGAAGGAATGGACGTCGAAGACTTACTCAAAAAAGCAGTCGCAGGAGGTTCACATGATAAGCTCGGAGAATTCCACATGAATTCCCTATTCCTAGGGAGTATGTGGTTCCAAGACGTTTGGAACCTAAACATATCACGATTAGAGAGATGTGTAATCCACTATTCAACTCCAGAAGGAATAATCCCATTCTGCGCCTACAATGGAGTAGGCTATGGAGAAGAAATCAGAGAAAAACACTCCATTCCAGTTGAAGAATGGGAAGAGGAAACCGGGAAAAGTATAAAAGATGACCTCTGGGAAGGCGGACCAATTTCCGACAAGCCCTCCTAAAACGGGTCAAAATGAAAGTTTATTTATGGGGAAACCCTGAATTATTCTAACCGAACCAAAGAGAAAAAATCGGAGAGATATTGTTATGTATCCAAAAAAATATACACGGTTTGAAAAGGCTCGCGTGATAGGAGCGAGAGCCATCCAAATAGAATTGGGAGCACCAGTCCTAATAGAACCTCCCGAGGACATGTCTGACCCGATCGACATCGCAACTCTCGAATTCGAAGAGGACGCAATACCAATGACGATCGTCAGAAGACTTCCAAACGGAGAAAAAATCCAATAAATCTATTCCATCTTTTTTACTCAGGGGTTTTCTTGTGGGGGTCAAAATAAAGGATATAACTCCAATCAAAGAAGTTGAATTAGAATATCTAAAAAGAAAAACCATTGCAGTAGATGCAATGAACACCCTTTACCAATTCCTATCCATAATTCGGCAATCCGACGGGACACCTCTCAAAGATTCTCAAGGTAGAACAACTTCACACCTCTCAGGCCTTTTTTACCGCACATCAAACCTCATCGAAATGGGAATAGAACCTACCTTCGTATTTGATGGAAAACCTCCCGAACTGAAGAGTGGTGAAATCGAAACGCGTAGAGAAATCCGTTCAGAAGCCGAAAAAGCCAGAAAAGAAGCACTAGAAAAAGGGAAAAAAGAAGAAGCGAGAAAACAAGCTCAAAGAGCTGCACGAGTATCAAAAGAAATGATTGAACAATCAAAGGAACTCTTGGACACGATGGGAGTTCCATGGGTCCAAGCACCTGGAGAGGGGGAGGCTCAAACATCCCATATGGTGAAAAATGGAGACGTATGGGCCACCGGTAGTCAGGATTTCGACAGTTTGCTTTACGGTTCTTCCATATTAGTAAGAAATATGACAATTACCGGTAAGAGAAAACTTCCAGGAAAGGATCAGTACAAGGAGATGCTTCCTGAGATAATAAATCTCGAAAAAGTTCTGGAAACTCATCAGCTTAATCAGAGAAAGCTTATCGCGATCGGAATTTTAGTGGGAACGGATTACAACGAAGGGATAAAGGGGATAGGACCAAAAAGAGGCCTTAAACTTGCTAAAAAGTACGATAATATAGAAGAGATAGAAAAAGAAGAAATCGAAGATGGATTCGAAATCGACCCCACGGAAGTAGAAGAACTATTTCTCAACCCGAGGGTTGAAGATAATTATGAAATTGAATGGAAAGAGCCGGATCCGTCAGAAATAAAGGAATTCCTCTGCGAAAGACATGACTTTTCCGAATCCAGGGTGGAAACCGGTATAGAACGTCTCAAAAAAGGGAAAGATGAAAGAGCACAACAGTCTCTGAAAAAATGGGGCTAATTACCTAACTTCACCTTCATCCCAACCGTCCTGCCCTATCAAAGGAACAAATGCGCAACTCGTGTGTCTATTAATCTCGGTATCTCCTTTTGCCACCTTCTCCACTTCCAACAGTCTCTGACCTCTGTAATGGCTTCCGACAGGAGCGGCTAAGATGCCGTCCACTTTGAGTTGTTCGATCAAAGAATCTGAAACTTTCGGAGCACAAGCCGTCACTATTATCCGGTCGAACGGAGCTTCCCGTCCCAAACCAGTAGTACCGTCTCCCACTATTACATCAACAATGCCCCCATATCCAGCATCTTCCAAGTTTTTCCGGCCGAACTCGGCAACCTCGGATAACCTCTCTACAGAATAAATCTTACCTTCCTCACCTACCATCTCTGCCATCAAAGCAGCATTGTATCCGGAACCTGTCCCTATTTCCAAAATTTTCTGACCCTCTTCCACTTTAAGCACCTCCAACATAATTGCAATCATGCTAGGGGCCGAGATTGTCTGACCCTCACCTATCGACAATGGTCTATCAACATAAGCCTGTTTCTCGTATTTTGAAGGGATGAAGTTCTCCCTAGGCACTGTTTCAAATGATTTGATAACCCCAGAGTTCTCCAGATAACCTTTTTTCTTCAGGTCTTGGACCAACCTCTTTCTTTTATCTTCTATCAATAGGGCGACCCAATATTAGTTTAAACTTTTTCTTAGAAAAGTAAACTCATTTTACGATCTCAAATCATCGGGCAACATGTTCGGGATTCCATCTTCTACCGGATATTCCCTACCACAATCCGTACAGACAATCGTTCCATCTTCTAGTTCAACATCGGCCTTGCAATGTGTACAAGCCAAAATTTCCAAATTTTCTTCGTCTAACTCCTCGCTCATACTGCTCCTTCCAAGTCAATTCTTTCCCTCCAATTAAATTAAACTTGGCTTTAGAGTTTGTTACAAATCAACGAAACTCAAACTGAAGTAGCCGCCTAATAAAAATCCGTCCATCATTCAAAACCGTTAAATATCGGCAAGGTAAGAATGATTTTCAACTAAAAACGGAAATTAACCTATTCAAATTAATATTCGTGAAAATTATAACAAATCAGGTTGTTGATGCCAATGATCTCAATAGTTATCCCCGCTCTAAATGAAGAAGAGTTTCTCGAAGACTGTATATGGTCGATTAAGAACCAGAACTACTCAGGCGAATACGAAATAATAATCATGGACAACGGTAGCGACGACAGAACTCAAGAGATAGCTAAAGAACACGCCGACAAGCTCTATGTAGAACCCGACATGAGTCTTCCCGAACTTAGAAACGCAGGTATCAAAAGAGCCGAAGGAGAGATAATAGCCTCAACAGACGCAGACTGCTTGATGGATGAAAACTGGCTAAAAGAAGCGGAAAAAAGCCTCAAAAACGGAAACGTGCTAGTTACAGGCCCTATCACTTCTATCAAAAACAAGGAACTTTTTCAAGTACTTCTATACCTTTACAACATTTGGCTCCAGATTTCCATGAACTCTCTTGGATTCTCACACGCGTCAGCCGGAAACTGTGCCTTTTATAGAAAAGAAGCGCTAGAAATAGGAGGTTTCAAACACTTTTTCCCTTCAGATGGAAAATTCGGATTGGATATGAGTAAAAAAGGAAGTTTAAGATTCAACCCCGACATGTTAGTTTTTGCATCAATGAGAAGATACGAAAAAGACCCGATAGTTAACACGTCCTGGGAACTAGTCCTCTCCCACATAAGACTGAGATATGGGAAAAAGAAAGAATTCCACAAAAGTTACTACTGGAGAGAAAAAGATAAATCAGAACTCACACCGACAGAGCCTGAAGAAGAAACTAATACTTCTCCGACAGCTTAGAAAGACCTTCCTTTAAAGAGAATTCGGGCCTAAAATCTAACCTTTCCTCAACTTTGGAAACGTCTGCCCTGCTATGCTCGATATCGCCCTCTCTTGGAGGTCTAAAATCCGGACCTACATCATCATTATCCGTCACTTCGAGCAAAATATCACAAAGTTCGTTTATAGAAACTGATTTTCCATTACCCAAATTAAGAATCTCCCCCTCTGCAGCCTCAACCTCAAGCGCTCTAATATTGGCTCTCACGACATCTTCGACAAAGATGAAATCCCTCGTCTGTTTCCCATCACCAAAAATAATCGGAGGCTTACCCTCGACCAATCGATTCAAAAATTTTGAAATAACCCCAGCATAAGCTCCATCCCCCTGTCTAGGACCGTAAACGTTGAAATAGCGAAATACCACAGGGCTAAGGCTCTCCCTCTCCAATATTTCCTTTTCGGCCGAAAGTTTGGATTCGGCATAGGGAGAAGTAGGGGCCGGAGAAGTCTCCTCATCTATCGGAAGGGTATCAGGATCTCCATAAACTGCACAGGTAGAGGCAAAAACAAACTTCTCCACCTCACACTCTTCACATTTCTCCAAAAGATTGACCGTCCCATGAAAATTCACCTCTTCCGTCAGCTCCGGGTTCTCCACGGAGAAAGGGACACTAGTGATAGCAGCCTCATGAAAAACTGCATCCATCCCTTCAACAGCTTCCCTAACCTCGTCTTCATTTCTCAAATCACCCTCAATGAAATGAAAAGCCGGATTGTCAACGCAATTATTCAGATTTTCCATATCTCCGGACCGTAGATTATCGAGCACGTTAACCTCATGGCCCTCATCAAGCAAACGTTCGACTAAATGGCTGCCTATGAAACCCGCACCACCGGTAACTAAAACTTTCAATCAATCCCCCTGAAAAATCAATTCCCCCATCTTAAAGAATCTTCTGAAATTCATGACAGAAAAAAAGTTAGATGTAGGAGAAAATCACAGCCGACACTAGAGCTCCGATCATCGACAAAATGAGTATTACAACCAACTTCGAAAAAGGTTCAGAACCAAAGTCAGGGTCCATAGGCTTGCTTCTCAAACGGTTCAAAGTGTATACCGATCTTTGGACCCCAAGCTGACCTCCCCACAAAGTGAGAGGAAGATTAATACAGAAAATCAAAACAATTATAGTGATTATCTTAAGTTCGGAAAACGGAACTTCTGCCAACGACCAACCAGTAACCGTCTCTTCGACATAGCTGAAGAGCAAATGGTCGTACATCCCTCTGGCAAAGAAAAATAGAAAACCTCCCGCACCGAACAAAATGTGGGTAAGTACGAAAGCCGAAACAGCAGAAAGTGTAAAAAATAGGAACAACTGCCAGGAAGTAGCAAGATTCGCCGGATTTGTCACTCGGACCACATAACTAATCGAGACAAAAGAATCAATCGTCCCGTACCATCTGGAAAAAGCGAAACCACCAATCCAACTTACAACCACTATGAACCAAAAAACGTATTTCAATCGATCTGACTGCAAAAATCTCACCGGAAAAATAGAATCAAGATATTACTCGTGTTCACTCTTATACCTTTTCTTAGCCTGATCGATCGTCTTCTTCAAATAATTATGATCCGTATTGACCTCAACCTCATCTTCAGAACTATCGTTTTCCGAACCTTTGTTCTCCTTCTTCTTCCCCTTGCTAGAACTCTTCGACTTACCGCCACTTTTTAAACTCTTCTCTATCCTGGTCAGCCTTTTCTCCAACTTTTCGACTTTTTCTTCAAGAGCATCCATAGATGACTCATCGCTCATCACTATCACCGGTTTGGGCTGGAATAATTTGTCTAATAAGTTTTTTCATACAGACAACTCCTCCTCAACAATTTCCCCTTCGGGCTCCTCCTCTCTAAAAACCTGAGCTGAAAACCTTTCAACAGAGATAGCTCCCTCAACCCAAGCATCCGGAGATAAACCGGCCTTCACACAAGTCTGAGACAAAAACTCCTCAGAATCCCAATCATTATCAACGGGCACCTGAGGCAACAAAAGTCCCTCCGACCCTCCAGACTTCACGATCAAACCATCCCGACCAACCTCGACCTCCTCCGGATACTTCTTAGGATCATCAACCTCAATATTCTCAGGAACCGTCAAAACACTCACTTCAACAGTGATATCCTTCAACTCTTCCGACCTAACTTCGGGGAAACGGGGATCTCTTATCGCCGAATTAATAGAAGAATTCACCAATCCTTCGATAAACGGTTGGCGAGGCAAGGGCCTACCTATACAACCTCTTAAATCACCACTCTTATTCAGAGTCACAAAAACGCCTCTCTCTTCTTTCATCTCTTCCGGTAATTCTTCATCCATCTCTGGCTCTTCTCTCGACTCCAAAAAGTTCTCAATAGTCTCTCTCGCTATTCGAACGGATTTTTCACCAAGTTCCTTGCTAAACATTATCAATCCCTCAATTTTCTCATAGCTTCTTCTATATTTTCCCAGTGTGCACCGCACCAATAAACCTTACCACAATCTTCACATCTCCAAAAAACGTCACTGTTCTCTAAAACCCCATCAGGGACCTGACCAACTATTTCGGATTTTTCAACCTTCTCCAACTGGCCATTGCAAACGGAACATCTTGAACTATCCAAAGATATATCGAAAGAAACGTCTAATTTTTCCGAAATTAAATTAATCTGACTTACAGGACTCTCCTCCTCATCTTCCAAAAGAACGGATTTCAAGTTATTTTTCAAAGCTTCACGATTAAGATCCACATCTCTCGTTAACAAAACTCTCGATTCTTCCTCCGCCAAGTCCAACAAAAAACTATCTTCTTCCTCAGAAGGGATTTGAAAATCGTTCACACACTTTACATCCTCGCCCAAAAGCCTAAGCCAACGAGTAACCTTCCCCAACATTCCATCGGCAACAAATCTCATTTTAGGCCCTGAGTGTTAATACAAAAGAAAGATATCATTCTTCATCAATCAAGTAATCAGCAAATTCGCTAATTTTTTCCGCCGCAGGAGAATCGGGCTTCCAATTAACCAAAAGCTGACCCTGATTTATCGACTTTCTAACATTTTCATCGAAGGGGATCTCACATAAAACCGGGATATTCATAATCCTCTCAACTTCCTCACTGGGCAGTTCATGATCCTCTCCTTTTATTTTGTTAATCACTACGCCTATCGGATCTAATCCTAAGAAACCACTGGAAACTTTCGTCTTCATCGAATCCGAAACTGCAGTCATTTCAGGGATGGTGAGAACAAGCAACTCTTCACCTGCCTTGAAAGACGCTATTGTTTCTTTTCTCAAACCATTTGAAGCGTCAATCAGAACATAATCATAACCTTCAACATGATTCTGAACTAAATCTACAATTCTCGAAACTTTGGCCCCCCTTATCTTGTCCAAAGTAACTGCCGCCGGAAGCACATTTACCCCTCCAGGACCTTCATAAACAGCTTCTTTATAGGGGAACTTTCCCTCTAAAGCGCCGTTGAGTGTTTTAGAAACTTTTTCCAAATTAAAGAAAAGCGCTTGACTGGGAGAGGTTACACTCCCATCGATAATTAACGTAGACTTACCCTTGTTGGCCATGACAACTCCTAGATTAGCAGTAAAAACGCTGCGTCCAACTCCTCCTTTTCCGGAACCGATTGTAATGACTCTCATTGAGTTTCCCTTTTAGTTTTCATCAAGAATACAAAGATAATACCCTTTCTACCTTTTCCTCTCCGAATAATCGTTTGGGCTCTTCCCCCTTAAAAAATACTTTTAATGAGGTTTCTAAATCCTCTGCCAAGAAAATATTTAAAAAACTCTCCTTTAATTTTTCTTCCCCCTCTAAATACTCTATCAGGGAATCCATCTTCTGATTAGGAGAAATTTCCAGAGATTCCAACAATATCTCTCCCACTTTCACCTCATCACCAAACCTTTCCCTCCAGTCCTTCTCATAGCCAAAAAGATTGTCCTTGGAAAGGTCATTTTCACTAATAGCTTCGACCATGGACTCACCAGCCATCTTCCCGGACTCAATGGCATNCCTCAAACCATGGCCCGACAAAGGATAGATCTGCCCGGCCGCAGTCCCCACAGCCATGATACCATCCTCCACCATAGTACTTATCGGACCTTCAACTGGCAGTTGACGCCTATACTCCCCAACTGGAACGCTTCCAGACAGCCTGGTAGGGTCCTCTCTACCTATAAACTCATCCAAAGCGGAGTCGGGATGAATCCTAACTCCTCGTATGCCTGCCATAGCATGTTCTTCACCAAAAGAATAAATCCAAGCATAACCTCTTGGAGCAAAAAGTGAGTTAAAATATAAGTCTATTTTTTCAAAACCGGAAGCATTTGTCATTAAATATTCATTTGTTTGAGTATTCTTTTCCTCGTCCCAATCCATGTTCTGAACTTGTCTGCGAAAAATGCTGGCCCATCTAGCTCCGGCTCCTGTCCCATCTATCACTCCTTCGCTTTCTATCTTTTCCGACCAGTTTCCAGATTCTATTTTTACACCTTTTACCTTACCTCTTTTTTCTACAAGCCCTCTAACGGGAGCACCTAACCATATATCTGCTCCCGCTTTCACTGCTTTCGAAGCTAGTTCCTTTTCCAGTTCTTCTCGGTCTATTATCTTCCCAAAATCCCCTTCCATCTTCAAATCTTTATGAGGAGAATGAATTTCCATCTCATTTACATGAGATTTAACCGATTTAGAAAAATCTTCATCCAAAAATTGAGAGGAAACCCAGGAAGATGTTTGGGATTGACCTATCTGAGCTTTCATTTCTAAAACTAGAACTTCCATTCCTTTTTCAGCAGCCGCTTTAGCTGCGGATAACCCTGCAGGACCCCCTCCTGCTATAATTATATCGTGGTCTTTAGCCATACATGACCCTATTCCATTTAAAAGAAGTGTATTTATAAAGGTAAAATATTTACGTTATTTCTTTATTAGACATTTTTTTACAATTAGTCAAAATTTGCTTTTTTGCAACAAACTATTTGTGTAACTCTAATACACTTTTTTTACTCAAAAAATAGAAAAAGTAATGGTAGAAATGAAAAATCCGAAAAGAATCACCGTCGCTCTCGACGAAGAAACTGAAAAAATACTCGATGAAATGACATCCAACGAAGAGGTTTCTAAGAGCGAGATGGTCCGAAAATCAATAAAGTTTTATCATGAAAACGAAGATCTCCGTGATTACGATCACGAAAAATTAGAAACTTATCTTAACTTACTATCTCAAGGTGAACACGTTATCTTAGATATTGACAGATGGTTATCAATCTTAGAAATTTTAGAATCATCAGAGGAAAAAGAAAAATTTAGAAAAAAATCTCGAAAAATAGCAAAGTCGCATGCAGAACAGCTGAAAGAAGAAGTAGTCTCTTTTGAAGATTTACTAGAAAGACTGGAAGCTTGTAACTTCTATGACTTGGACAAAATCTCTGAAAAAGAATATACGCTTATTGTAAACTCTAAGGAATCAAAAAAATTTGTCAAAAAAACACTAGAAGACTTTTCCGAGATGATGGGTTTTAATGTCGAGATAATAGAGGATATCGGAAAACTAAGAGCAAGAGAAAAAAAATAACCAGTTTTTCTCAAAAAGATCCCGAGAAAATAGTCCCTATCTAAATCAGTATTAACTTTTCATAAAACTTCTTAAGAAGCATTTTTATATCGCGAATCTCATGTATCCTTGAGAAAAATGTCAAAAATTCAAAAGAATTCTTCATACCTTAACGAAATGTCAACTACTGACACGAGGACAAGAGCTCAAGATGTCAGTCCGACAAGTGGAATGTGTCCTATTTGTATAGAAGACTGTAAAGCCCTCTGTGAAATCGGAAAATCCGCATTCAGAGGAAGGGAAACACTTTATCCGATTCCTGATGAATTCGGGACGAGTACTGCAGCATCATTGAAAGATTATCGACTCGATTGGTCACACTTCAACATTCTATCCCAATTAAGAAGCGCTCAAGGAGTCGCTGAGGACCCGGATGAAGCCTTATTCACCGAAGTGGATGTATCATCGGAGATGGGTGGAGTCCCGTTGGAAGTTCCAATTTCTTGTGGTGCTTATGGATCAACCCAAGTAGCAAAAGATAACTGGGATGCTTTGGCAATAGGGACTGCATTATCGGGAGCGATTCTGATAGTAGGTGAAAACGTCTGCAGAATGGATCCTGAAGCCAAATTTTCTGACGGGTCTATTGAATATTCAGAAGATATGGAGTACAGAATCAAAAAGTTCAGAGAATTCCAAGATGGAGAGCACGGAGATGTAGCTGTCCAGACAAATGTAGAGGATGAAAGACTTGATGTTGAGAGTTATGTCATATCAGACTTAGGAGTAAATATAATTGAAAGAAAATGGGGTCAAGGGGCCAAAGCCATAGGTGGAGAGGTTAGAATAGACAGCCTCGAAAGAGCTAAAACGCTGAAAGAGAGAGGTTACGTAGTTCTCCCAGATCCTACCGACCGAGCTGTTCAAGAAGGTTATCGAGAAGGAAGCATCAAATCTTTCGAAAGGCATAGCAGGGTCGGAATGCCCGAAAAGAAATCATTTGTTGAAGATTTCGAAGGGCTTAGAGAAAAAGGCGCTGAAAAAGTGACCCTTAAGACTGGAGCTTATAGGCCTTCAGATGTTGCATGGACGATGAAAGTAGCTTCAGAATCAGAAGTTGATTATATAACATTTGATGGAGCAGGTGGAGGTACTGGTATGAGTCCAGTTCCTATGATGAACGAAATGAGTACTCCGACCGTTTACTTAGAAGCTCAGGTTCTCAAAAGTGCGAAAATACTGGACGAAGAGGGAGAATATGTTCCGGACATAAGCATTGCCGGAGGTTTCATTCAAGAAACTCAAATTCTGAAAGCTCTAGCATTGAGTAACTATGGAGATGATCCTTACATAAAGTCCGTAACTATGGGACGATCTCCTATCACAGCAGCCTTCAAAGGTTCTTACTACGCTGAGCTCGCAGAAAAAGATAAATTGCCTTCCACTTTCGAAGATAAATATGGAAGCGATGTCGAAGATTTCTTTGTCACTGCAGAGGAGCTCAAAGAGGAACAGGGAGATAAGTACGATGATATACCTCCTGGAGCAATAGCGGTGTACACTTACCTATCTGATAGGATAGGCGTGGGACTGAAACAGCTTCTAGCGGGTACGAGAAAATGGGACCTAAGTTTGGCTAACAGAGATGATTTGGCATCCTTGACAGAAAGAGCAGAAGAGGCTACAGGAATACCCACAGTGGATAAAATCGAGACGGATGTCTACGACAAAATACTTAGAGATTAAACTCAAACATTCTAAAAGAATTTTTTGTCGATCTTTTTTCCTAGAGAATATCATATTTGAACTTATTTATCGCCAGTTAAGAAAAATTCCATCAACTCATGCTTCAAACAAAAACTAAATATTTTCCCTTTATAAAGGACCTCAACAATATTTGTGATTGAGATGTCGAAATGATGGAAACAGACACCAAATCTGAAAGACCGAAAAGCAAAAAAGATCACTGCCCTGCTTGCGATAGCAATGCTGTGATACAAGACCACCAGAGCGGGGAAAGCATATGCACCAGATGTGGAATGGTCCTGATTCAAAAGGAAATGGACAAGAAACCTGAATGGTACGATAAACCAGGTGAGCAGACAGGTAGAGCAGACACCTCAACCGGGTCCGATATAACACAGCACGACCTCGGGCTCGGAAGCAAAATTGGAAATTCTAGAGATCTATCCCCCGCTAAAAGAGCTAAAATGAGAAGATTGAAGAAATGGCACAAAAGGTCCAGAGCGACAAACTATCAAGACCGTAGTCTTCGACAAGCTCTAATAAACCTCGACAAACTTTGTGAGGATCTACATCTGAAAAAAGCAGTGAAAGAAGAAGTAAGCAGTCTCTTCAGAAAAGCCAAAAAAGGTGAGATCACTCCTGGAAGAGACACATGGACCATGTTGTCTTCCCTGATATTTGTGGTGGCAAGAATGCGAGGGATCCCACGAACCGAACAAGAAATAGCAGAGGTCCTGATGGAAAGAAAACAGATGGGTGAAAAAGAGGCCTATAAAGCTCTGAGAAGAACGAGAAAGGTATTGATAAAAAACCTTGAACTCGATGTTCCGAGACCTAAACCCAAAGAATACTTAGATAGATTCTCTACGAGATTGGATCTACCCAAAGACGTCCGAGCCAAAGCTCATGAGTTATGTCATTCGGCTCCAGAAAAACTCAAGAGTAGAAAGGCCTCTTTCCTCGTCGCGGCCGGTCTAATTTACAACGCTTCAAGAAATGTAGAAGGATTCAAATTAAAAATTCGAGAAGTCACTGACACCCTAGACGTTGGGGTTTCAAGTCTCTCAAAGACTGGAAAACTACTTAGAGAAAGTCAGGGCGACAATTGAAAAAAAGATTCAAATTCCAACCTATTTACTTTGTTTCAAATTAATCCAACCAATCTTTTCTTAATCCTACAAATAGAACGGCTGCTAAAAACGCCACGGCCATAATCATAAAAATTCCAACCGATGTCCAAAGCAGTTCTTGAGGAGGTTCATCTTTGGGAAAGTCCAACGAGTTATCCCCTCCTCCAAAATAAAACGCTTGAGAGCCCACTACATTAGCGGAGTCTTCTCCACCCTCACCCCAAATCTCGAACCTAACATAATTTTGATCTTCCTCTATATCTTCAAAATAAAAACTACTTCCAGTCTTCACGATTTTCCCATCGAAAATCCACCTTATCTCTTCATAACCACCCCTATTTTCTATCTCCAGTTCGATCTCTTCATTATCCATATTTATCTTGGAAACTTTGGGAGGCTTTCCTTCACCTAGGTTTTGAACGAAAAACATTCTCCCCTCAGTCATCGAATGTCTAACCGCCTCTGACGTCTTTTCCGGAGCAAGAACAGTGGTCCAAGCCGTGTTCCAATCCCATTCATGCTCGTCAGAAACAGCAAACCCATAAACTTCTCTATCCCAGCCAAACTTCCTCAAATTCTTATCGAAAATATCAGCATTATACTCGGAATAATTGTTTCCACTATTTATGACTTCCAGACCTACCAAGTGATTCTCATTATACTCATCAAAATACTGATAATACCAATCCCAGTCCTTGCCTTCATAACTCTGTTTATGCCACTCAGGGTGGGCAAAAAACTGAATACCGTTATAGGTCTCCCCAGTCTCAGGATGGATCTCGCGACCGCCTATCACATCTAAAAACTCTTCAAACTCCAAAACCCATCCACGAGGTTCAGCACCCGAGCCCCAATTACTCTCCGCCGACTGGGCCTCCGTAAACAAAGTCGGCATATGACTACCTTCCGACCTGAAAAGGTTGCCATCATAGGTTGGCTCACTCCCCGGCACGGCTATGATATCAAACTGATCCGGGTCAAGCCCATAGTCCTCCCAAGGATAAGTACAAACCCAATGGTCCGTTATTGCCAAAACGTCAAAATTATCCTCCTCATGTCCCCTAACGCTTTCCTCTACCGTAGCATTCCCGTCGGACTGAATTGTATGAGAATGAAAACTTGACTTGAGATATTCATAATTATCCCAATTAACACCTTCGTAGGGTGATCTTACCTCATAATTCTCATTCGTAACTCCTTCTACAGCTGCCGGCCCCAGTAAAAAGGAGAAAATCACGAAAAAAACTGCAGAAAAAAGGAGGAACCTCCGTTTACCCAGCACTTTGTTCGAAAACATAAGAACTTACCCCTCTCTCGTTAAAATTCAATGTTTATTTAAATCTTGGTCAGCTAGCAGAAAATCTCGAACTAGTTTATCCTTTAACTGAAAGAGAGAATGAGCCCCGGGCGGAAGTCGAACCCGCGACCTATCGCTTACGAGGCGATCGCTCTGGCCAGCTGAGCTACCGGGGCACCCAGATACTACCAATGCTTTTCTCCCTAAAAACAATCAAGTCAAAAATGAACAATCCGACCAAAAAATATGAAACTAATTTATATCTTGTAAGAGTAGACGTTTACTGTAGGTGTAATAGTGAAGGAGAGAGAAAGGCCGAGCAAGGATGAATACTATCTAGGAATTGCAGAATCTGTTTGTCAAAGGTCCCCTTGTATCAGAAGACAGTTCGGAGCTATTGTCGTGAAAGACGACTCGGTGATCAGCACGGGTTACAATGGTCCAGCTAGAGGAGTGGTGAACTGCAATCAGGTCGGATGCCTAAAAGACGAACTTGACCTCCCCCCTTACAAGAGATATGACTCTTGTCCCGCCGTACACGCGGAAGAAAACGCCTTGATTAACGCAGCGAGGCAAGGAACTAGCGTCCTAGGAGGAACTCTATATCTATATGGTCAACAATACAACACGGGAGAGGTTTTTGAGGGAAAACCCTGCGACCGGTGTAAACGAGCTATTGTTAATGCAGGTATCGAAAAAGTGATCACCAAAAGACCAGATGGGACAGTAATAAAAAAGGAAGCTAAAGAGTGGGTTACTAGAGATACTGAAAGTTATCTAAAAAGTCTCGAAGAAGCTAAAGAGTAATTCTAGCCTAATTTTACTTTTCAATTAATATTCACTGCCTATTTTTCAAAAAAGAGTTCCCATTAGTGATAGTTAGATTCAAAACAATTTCAGCGATATCACTGCCATATTCCGCTATCCTCCTTATGCTTTCCACAATCAATCTTATCCTAATAACTTCGGAAGGATTTTTTTGAGCCAGATAACTGTTCATCTCCTCTTCTAAATCATATATTTCTTGAAGTCCTTCAATAACTTCTTCAGCAGACTCATAATCCCCCTCGAAAAGAGAGTTAACTGCTTTTTGCAGAATAGAACTCGCAAGTGAATTAATCTCTTTCAACATCTCAAGAGACTCATCATCAATCGAATCATCCATCTCAAGAAAATTCTGAGCCATCATCGCCGCATGATCACCCACTCTTTCAACGTTCTTAGATACAAGTCTATAACCTAAACACTCTCTCAAAGAGTCCAATCCGATATCTTCCAAAAGAGAAGGATCATGGAATGCTGCCCTTATCTCACGAATCAAATACATTTGAAACCGGTCCACTTCGTCATCTATCTCCGTTACCTCTTTCGCAAGATCTCGATCGTTCTCCTCTAAAGCAGTTATGGCATTTTCCTGCATAGAGGTCGCGACATCATACATCCTTCTAAGAGCCCCTCCCACTGAAAGTTCCAAGTAACTCAGGAGAACCTGTAAAGTAATACCCTCAATTGATTCGGAAATGACCTCGGTTCCGACCAGCGTTTTCCTAACAAAATCTTTTATCCCCACTCTCTGAGAAGACTCTATTCTTTCACCCTCAGGAACAACCTCGATAAGGCTATAACCCACCAAATAGAGAGACAATATCTTTCTATTTATCGCATCGAGGCTTTCATCCGAACCTATTTCTATTTTAATTTCTTTTGACCCTTCCTCTTCACTCAGCTTTGCGGGAGAGAGGACCAAAGAAGAGCCTTGTTCATCCACCACCATTCCATTCCCAGCTTCCAAATCCATCTCTTCCACCCAATTTTTCGGAAGCGAAAGAGTATAGGTTGAGCCACCGGTCAGCTGAATTCTCCTTATTTCTTCTCTTTTTTCATTCCCCATATATACAAACCAGAAAAGAATATATAGAATTTAACATTAATAAGTTTTCTCTATAATCTTATTTCTCTATATATATTTATATATTCTATTTGGACAACGTATATAATAAATTGGAGTATAAATGAATTCGAAATTCCGACAATAATGATACTAAAGAGATGATCAAAATTTGAACTGGAAATACAGTTTACCACTACTAATCCTCATTCTACTAGTAGCAGGCTCACTCGCCGTAAACCAAGAGGAAGAAATAACACTATACGGGAGAAGGAGCTCATCCGGGACCTTCGTATATTTCAGAAATCACGTCGTTGAAAACGAATACAGCGGACAAATGTACAACATGATCGGCAACGAATCAATAATTCAAGCCATAAAAAACGACAAAACCGGAATAGGATATGTAGGAGTAGGTTACGCGCTTAAAGACAACGGAGCACCAATCGAAGGCATTAAAATTTTGGATATCGCCAAAACGGAAAATTACAAACCTGCATCACCTCTCAATCCCGCAAACGTAAAAGAAGGCAAATACCCAATAGCAAGACCACTTTACCAATACACTGATGGAAACAGTTCCCAAAAGAGCCTTATCCAAAAATTTATCAAATTCGAACTAAGCGAAGAGAAGGAAAACCTAATATTGGAGACAGGCTTCTATCCGGTAATCCCCTCAGACAGACAGCAAAACGAGAAAAATCTGGAAAACATTGGAAAGGTAAACTCAAATAAGGAACTAAAAATAAAAGGATCCGACACGGAATTACAGCTAGTTTCTAATTTTGCCGAAGCCTATCTGGAAAAAAATCCAAACTCAGAGATAACAGTGGAAGGAGGGGGAT
>JGI1684J13235_1000102_pt1 | contig 30612 bp, 28 predicted proteins | sample PonA232FremontCA_2_FD_13235 | JGI IMG/M metagenome (IMG submission 13235) | reverse complement strand
CTAGCTACTTCCCCTGCCAATTGGGCTGCCGTTTTTCCAAAAAGGCGGAAATCCCTTCCTTGGCATCTTCGGTCGTGCAGAGTCTGGAAAAGGCCTCGTTCATGTACTGGATTGCCTGCTGGTATTCCATGTCCGCAGAAGTATAAAAGGCCCGTTTTGCGTTTTGTACCGCAAGCGGACTCTTTAGGGCCAGTTCCCTTGCCCATTTCTCTGCTTCCTGCTCGAGTTCTCCGGATGGCACTACCTTGTTGAACAGTCCCATGTCCAGAGCTTTGTCTGCAGGTAACAGCTCTCCGTAAAAGAGCATTTCCAGAGCTTTTTTTCTGCCTACGCATTTGCTTACCGGCACGACCGGACCAACGCAATTCAGCCCCACATTAATGGCTGTCAGTCCTATTCTGGCGTCTTCGGATGCTATGGCAATGTCTGCTGCCGCAACCAATCCCGCCCCGTTTGCTGCAGCCACTCCGTGGACTTGGACCAGCACCGGTTTGTTCATCCTGCTAATAGTGGACAAGGGTTTTTCCATGGTCTCGATCCATCCCCGGTACTGCATGGGGCTTTGGTTGTGGAATTCCTTGAGGTCGATTCCTGCGCAAAATGCCTTGCCCGAACCTTTGATCAATATTACCCGTGCATTTTTGTCACTATCGAGTTCATTCAAGGCTTGTTCCAGTTCCTTGGCCATAGGAGTGTTGAAAGTGTTTAGTTGTTCAGTGCGATTCAGTGTTATCCTGGCTACATTTTCTTTATCGACTTCTACGGTAATGTTTTCAAATGCCATGGCTTATCTCCCTGAATTTAAACAGGCTCGGCCTGTGTTTGCTTGTAACTTGGTTACAAGATTTGCGTTGAATGTATTTTAAGCTAAAGTTTGCCAACTAGTATATACTAACACTCTTGAATGGACAAGCCGGTTTTTTTATCATTGGTGATAAGCGAGTTTTATCGATCTTCACGGTTTTTTGTTTCTGGACACCGGAATATTTTGCAAGCAAGATCTGGTTTGGCTTATTTGCCCTCTATCAATAAAAACCTTTACTGCTTAACTGTTTTTGGGTTCTTGGCTTGTCAATATGCTTTGCAGCAAGTTTTTATTCTGATAAACTTTAATCAGGATTGTTGTATATTCATTTTAAACATGCAAGAATTTTGTTTTTAACAAATCTTATAACGTGTTGTATGTAGCAAAAGAATATAAAAAAAGGGGGAAAACAGATTATGCGTTGGAAACAGTTTTTCACTCCGGTTCAAAATATTGAACAGGATCAGGCCAAACAGATGATCGAAAGTTCCGGTCAGGGGGAGTTGGAATTACTCGATGTGCGGCAGCACAAGGAGTATCAAAAGGGACACATCCCGGGTACCAAACTGATTCCCCTTCCGGAGTTGGACAACAGGTTGAATGAACTGGACCCTGGCAAGCCTACCATAGTGTATTGAGCAGCTGGGGGTAGAAGCAGAGTTGCTGCTCAAACACTTTCCTATCAAGGATTTGAAAAGGTTTATAACCTCAAGGGCGGCTATAGGGCCTGGAGTGGTCACTCCGCCTTTGGCCCCGAGGATACTGGTATGCATGTTTTCAGTGGGATCGAGTCCCTGGGCAGGATATTGATAGCCTCCTACTCATTGGAGCAGGGCCTGGAGGAATTTTATCTTGTCATGGCCAAGGAAGTGGAAAACGATAGTGCCAAATTGATTTTCGAGCGCCTTGCCGGAATCGAGGAAAAGCACAAGGATCTGATTTATGACAAATACAAGGATATCGAAGCTGCTCCCTCGAGCCAGGAGGATTTTGAAAAACAGATACAAGCCGATTATATGGAAGGGGGGATGACCACTGAGGAGTATTTGCAGAGATTCAAACCGGACAAGGATTCCCCGCAGGAAGTGATAGAACTGGCCATGTCCATCGAGGCCCAGGCACTGGATCTTTATCAGCGGGCTGCGGATAGTTACCAGGACAGTGAGATCAATTCCTTTTTCAAAAGGATGAGTGGGGAGGAAAAAGAGCATCTTTTCCGCTTGGGCGAGTTGATGGAAGAAGTCTTGTAACTGTGAGTAAATGGTCTTAGCGCAAAAAAGGGGTGTAAAATTGAAACAGATTGTATTGCTAGGAGGCGGTCACGCTCATATGGTCACTCTAGCCAATCTCGAGCGGTTTGGGGAAATTGGTTGCGAAGTTACTGTGGTGCAGCCTGGGCCTATACACTATTACTCCGGAATGGGACCCGGAATGCTGAGCAAAATGTATTCCCCCAGGGAGATTAGTTTTGCAACCCGGGATATAGTAGAGAGAAAACACTCCGTATTCTTGCAGGACAAGGCGGAGTTGATCGATCCGGTATCAAAAACAGTCAAGCTGCAGTCAGGCAAGGTTTTGGAATACAATGTCTTATCCTGCAATGTGGGAAGCTTTGTTCCGGACAAAATTGTTGCTCCGCAGGGAGAAGATATCTTTCCTGTCAAACCCATAGCAAAGCTCCTGGAAGCAAGGGAAAGAATCCAGGAATTGCTGAAGCAGGGTGATTGTTCTTTCGCAGTTGTCGGGGGAGGACCAGCGGCACTGGAAATTGCCGCCAATGTACGTCGGTTGGTCAAGGATCAGGGAAATGATGCTACGGAAGTAGCCATATTCGCTGGAAGAGGGTTTATGTCAGCTTTCTCCCGGAGATTGCGCAAAAAGGTTTCCGGGCATTTGCAAAAGTTGGGCATAAGGGTAATTGAACAAGGATATGTAACCCAGGTGGATACCAGGAAGATTGTTTTGGAGGATGGCAGCTTATGGGAACCGGATCTCAGTTTGCTTGCCCTGGGCGTTAGGCCCTCTTCCCTGTTTGAGGAATCCGAGCTTCCCACAGGTCCGGATGGCGGACTATTAGTGAATAAATATCTGCAAAGCGTGGAATACCCGGAGATATTCGGTGGCGGGGACTGTATCTGTTTCCAGCCTAAAACTCTTGACAAGGTGGGTGTTTATGCAGTCAGGCAGAATTCGGTCCTTTTGAACAACCTTATGTCCGCTGTTCATGGAGGGGAGTTGCAATCCTTCCAGCCCCAGGGTAAATATATGTTGATTTTCAATACAGGTGACGGCAAAGGGATATTCGCGCGGGGCAGTCTGGTACTTGATGGTAAATGGGCTTTTAAATTGAAGGATCGTGTGGACCGCAAGTTCATGCAGCGCTTTAAGGCCCTTGAATAGTAATATACAGGCGTTGTGAATCCAGTAACTACTCTATAAAAGAAATATTTCATTATTTTTGCATGGAAAATCGAATTTTAAAGACAATATTTGTTCTAGTTGGTATCAGTGTGTGTAACCTCGTTCTTATGCACAACGTACTGCATGCAACTGATAAGGACTGGTCATTCAACTTGTTTTACGGACAGCTTACTCAATCACATTTTGAAGAGATCTTTTATTCTGCATCCGAGCTTGAAGAACGACAAATTTTAGGAGTCTCAATTCGCAAGGAATTGTTCCATTTAAATGATAAATTTAATTTTGTGCCCAAAGATTTATATTTGGACTGGGAAGCAGTTTTGGCCCATAAGTGGGGGGATTGGAAGGGGGATGATCGACAGTATCAGGATGTTGTTGCTTCCATAAACCTAAGATATGAATTCGACCGGGACCAATGGTTTCCTATCAAAAACTTCAGCTTCGGTAATGGATTGTCCTACCTTACAGAGGATGCAGAATACGAAAAAAAAGTAATTTTGAACAACAAAAAATCCCGGTTATTGAACTACATGATGGTTGATCTAGGATTTCGGGTTCCTTTTGTTCGGCACTGGGAATGGCTGCTTCGTGTACATCACAGATCCGGAGTCTATGGACTCTTTAATGGTGTTAAAGGTGGTTCCAATTATATTACTAGCGGCTTGCGATACCGATTTTAAAACAGGTGCAAAATACGTTGTGTGTTTGGATATAACAAGTCTAAATAAAGAACCGGATTTTTATCCGGCTCTTTCAAGGTTGGATTCCATTGCTGCTTTAGGATTCTATTTCGATTTTCCCAGTTTTGAGTGTGTTTTTGACACCATGACCATTGAATCTGATGAACATCACCCTATATTCCTTCCAAGTCTTCTTTAGAAAATGCCCGTTTTCAGAATAATGAAATTCATGATGCCGAACTAGTTATTCCGGAACGGACCCAGATATCCTTGTTAGCTGGATCAACCGGAAAGTTGGCTTAGCGCAATTTTGGACTTTCTGGACAGAAAGTTTGACTAATCAATATCAATTCCGTATTTTGTACCCCTGACATTGGTGTCATCTTCAACGGGTTAAAAGATCTAGGAATTAAAATCATTAGAACGGATAGTTGCCTTGAAGCACTTGTCTCTGAAAATAATTTTTATTTGCGTTGTATTACCACCGGTGCTGTATATATTCTCTATTCAGGGCATGGAAGCGTTTTTGCAACATAAGTGGAAAAAAGCTTTAAGACCGAATCTTATCTCCCATCCTGAAAAGCTGATTCAGGGCAGCAAGAAAGTTCAGGAAGAAGTCAAGGAAAATGTTGACAAATTCTGGGAAGATCGTTTGGGGATTGAGATGGGTGCGCAACCCAAGGTTCTGGTCCGGACTGATTCCGGAATACAAATTTATCCCAGGTATGATTATTATGAGGAATTCGGGTTTTCAGACAAAGATTCGTTTGCCCAGGATGAAAATATTGAGAAGAGGAGCGAGATAGCTGAACAGAACCTGGAGATCTTGAAGGACGGGATTGAATTGAATCTCGATGTACGGATCCCCAGATCTTCATTGTTGGCTGGTTTGGTTTTGGGCTTTTATATTTTGATTTTCAGTTCCATTCTAATCCTTAGTTATCGAAAAAATGTAAAGCATGCGGAAAAACTGTTGACCCAACAGCATCAGGAAATGAAGAGATACCAGGAGCAATTGGAAAACGCTTCAGCCAAGTTGCAAAGTACCTACGACCGGGAAAGAGAGTATCAAGAGCAAATCCAGAACCTGCGCAAGGAATTGACCCGGACAGACCACAAGCTTCAATCCACGGAAGAAAACGCCCTGGAGGAAATCGAGGACCTGGAAAAGAAACTGCAGGAAAATGTTGAATCCAGAAAGGAAAAGGAATCTGAGATTGAAGCACTGAAGAAGGAGATTGAAAAGTTTGAGCAAACACAGAACAAGCAGGAGAACAAGAAGGCAAAACAGGAAAAACAAGTCTTGAAAAGATTCAATGCCTTGTACAAGAATTTGAATTTCGAGCAAAAGGCAGTCCAGGGTTTCCTGGATTTGAATTTGGAACATCAGCTAAAGGCTGAAAAGTTGATCCATTCACTTGATCTGGATCATAATCAAGTAAAGGTCAAGCGGAAAGTTTTTCTGAAAAAAGGGGATATGAAAGTTTTGGAAACAGAATTTTCCTATAACGGGCGTTTATACTGGACCTTGAACTCCAATTCACAAATCCATATACTGAATATAGGTACCAAGGATACGCAAAAAAGGGACCTGGGATATATAGAAAATCTTGCGGGGTAATTTCCTGGGATCAGTAATTTTTCCATAAAGTTTCCAGTTGCAGAAATTGAAGGCTAGTATACTGAAAACCAACACTTTAATCAAATTCTTCCAATACCCTAAAATTCATAAAATATTTAACTATGACTTTGTGAACGGTTGATTCAAGTATTCAAAAAGTTCCTGCCAATGACATATTTTAGGAATGTTTGGCTCTGGTGGTTCCTTTAGTTTTTGATCAACCCCGGGTGCGAATGAAACATTGTTGTCCCGCACATAGGTTGTCCATACCGGCTGCAGTCCGCTATTCAATGCTCCCTTTACATCGGCTTCCGGGTCATCCCCGATGTAGATTACTTCCCGGGGCTTTACTTGCAGTGATTCTGCAAGAGCGTCGAACACAAAGGGATGCGGCTTGCGATAGCCCAGCTCTCCAGAGATCAGCAGGCTGGAAAAAAAACGGCTTAATCCCAGATGATTCAATAGATTTCTAGCTCCAGCCCCGTCTGTAAAATTTGAAAGAAGACCCAGTTTGTAGTTTTGGGATATTTTGCTCAACATTTCCGTTGTTCCGGGGATTAGCTTTGAATATTCCAAAAAGGCGGCGAAGTATTGCTCTACGCTTCGAAGTATCCTGGGATCATCCGGATCTACGGAATAACCTAGCTTGTCAAGGGCACCGCTTATCCAGAAGCGATTGTGGGTCTCCCGGTAGGATTGTTTTGCCTCCCTGATATAACTGAGTGCGGTATTGGTATATACACTGTTAAAATCCTGCAAGGTGATTGCAAAACCTTCAAATTGCAAATTCCTGGTTAAAGTATGTATTGCTGTTTCCAAGGCCTCCTCTTCAATGGTTATAAGCGTATTGAAAAGATCGAGCCCCACAGCCCTGAATCTGCACATTGCTTAACTCCTTTTATATCAACTGTTAAATACTACTTGAGTTATTATTCAGTTGCAACCGGGAGTTGGTATTTTTCCAGGCAGGGATTTTTTGCTGCTTGATACGGTTAAAATCCTTGATTTTTGCAATTGCGCTTTTTATAATGAGTTTTGAATTATGCAAATAGCTAAGCTTTAGTCATTGATATTTCCGTTATGACAAAAGTGTTTTAAATGCAATGTTTTTGTAATGCAAAAGAAAGGAGCAGTCGGTATGCCAGAGATCATATTCGAGAAATCCACTCAATTTGCAAGTTTTCACAATCCCCTTATGGGAGGTGAACTGACCACTCATGAACTGGAACTGAGGTACGATCCCCTGACCAGGCATCAGAGCGTTTTCAATCCCGGAATGGAAGGCAAGTCCCAGATGCTCTATCCGGATACGGATTTTGATTATATGCGGGAGAGGGCAGAGGAGTCCAAGGCCAGTTGTTTCCTCTGCCCGGAAAACTGGAAGGAGAACGTACCCAGGTTCCCGCAGGAAATGATCTCTGAAGGAATCCTGGAACAAAATCGGGCCTGTCTTTTCCCCAACCTTTTTCCTGTGGGAGGTAATCACGCAGTTGTCAGGCTGGGTAATGAGCACCTGCGCTTTTTGAACGAAATGCCGGCGGATCTTTTGCAAGAGGGGATTCAAGTTTCCCTGGATTACATCAAACGGTGTCATCAGTACGATTCCAACCTTCGCTACTGCACTATGAATGCGAATTACATGTTCCCTGCCGGGGCGAGTGTTATGCACCCGCATTTCCAGATCATGGCTTTGCCTGAACCCACTACCTATCACAAGAGGCTTTTGGATTACAGCAGAACGTTCTATCAAGACACCGCCAAATGCTATTGGAACGAGCTCCTTACCAGGGAAAGGGAACTACAAGAACGCTGGATCGGAAACACGGGTACTTGCGACTGGATAGCCTCCTATTCCCCCGGAGGATTTAACGAGATCATGGCAGTATGGCCGGAAAAGGAGAGTTTCCTGGAATGGGAGGAGGAAGATGTGCAGAGTTTGGCAAAGGGGCTGGAAAAAGTTTTGCAACTTTACCACGAGATGAATCTCTCCACCTTTAATTTTTCCTGCTACAGTGCACCCATGGGAATAAAGTCCCCGGAATTCAAGTGTGTTTTTCGGATTGCAAACAGGCAGAACGTGGTTAGGCATCACAGGACGGATGACTTTTTCGTGCAGAAAATGCTGGGCAATGAAATAATTTTGAACCGGCCGGAAACTCTGGCGGATTGGCTCCGGGAAAAAATGGGCTGAGTGCAAACCTTGATAATACTATTGATGATGGAATGGGGAACTGATTAAAGCAGTTGATTTTGCGTCCTTGTGTTTCTAGATGTTTGCTATAATCCAAAGAGGACGCGCCTGCAAAAAGTTGTTCTGCAGGTCGTTTTATAGTTTTCTCGCTACTTCGTAGTCGAGATTGCCAAAGTTTTAAGTAAAATAAAATAGTTATAAATAACACGTTTCAAAATCTAATAGCTAGTGCCTGAACGAAAACACTGATTGGATGTGCACTTGCCCATATACAAGGAGCAAAAAACTTTGAAACCGCAGTGTATATTAATACATGAGGATTTCAAAGGCTTAAAGCTTTGATGTAGATGGGTGAGTTTTCGTCCAATCACTAGCTAAAACTGATTTTTGCAGTGGTTTCCAAGAGGAGAAAATATGTTTAAAAAATTTTTTACTTTAATGATCATATTGGGCTTTTTATCCTGCTTGAGCGTCGGCACTTTTTCTTGCGGCGGCAAGAAGAAATCCCTGGATGAAAGCAGTGTGGAGAGGGAAATGGAAAGGGCGGATGAAGCCAACAAGGAGCTGGAAAGGGAATAATTAAGTCATACCTGAAAGTGGCGATTCTTGAACATTAGAATAATTGCTAATTTTCCGATATTACAGTAGATTTGATGTGTTCTCTTTGATTTGACATACTTGTTTCTGTGAAGTATTTTACATCTTGCAAGCCGTCACTTGCCAGTCAATTACCCATTTCATGGGAAAATACTTAAAATTTTGTTTTATTTGGACTTAGTTAGGGTATCAGATTGATTGGCAGATAGCTGAAAAAATATCCACAGGAGACAAAGTATGTATACTGATAATTATCTTCAGTCCACTTTTCAGTCCAGCAGTAAGTACGTCCTGGATGAAGAACTCGCGCAGATCGTCAATATTTCCATGGTCCTGGAAATGCCTTTGTTGTTAAAGGGCGAGCCAGGAACCGGGAAAACCATGTTGGCGCACGCCATTGCGGAATCTTTGGATATGCCCCTTACAATCCTGAATGTAAAGTCAAATATGAAACTGGTGGACACCCTTTATCAATACGATACACTGACCAGGTTGAACGACAGCAGGTTCGGTGATTCCACTCGGGATGTAAGCAACATTGAGGATTACATCAAGATGGGGAAGATCGGGCAGACTTTTGTGGCGGACCAGAGACATGTTTTGCTCATAGACGAAATAGACAAGGCTGATACCGATTTTCAGGACGATATGCTTGATATACTGGATCAGATGGAGTTCGATATAATCGAGGTTGATAAAAAGATGCAAGCTCGATACAGGCCGGTTATCATCATTACCTCCAATGCAAAGAAGGACTTGTCAGAGCCGTTTTTGGGTAGATGTAACTTTCACCACATCGCTTTTCCGGATCCGGATATGATGCGCAGGATCGTGAGTGTTCATTTTCCGGATGTCAGCGATGAGTTGATGGATAATTGTATCCGGGTTTTTTACAATTTGCGGGAACTGAGGGGTATAGAGAAAAAGCCTGCCACCAGGGAACTCATCAATTGGATCAGGGCCCTGAAAGCCGATCCTGACTTTAATCCCAAGAAGTTGAAGAAAGGTGAACTGCCATATTTGGGAGTGCTGTTCAAAAAGAGCCAGGATTACAATATAGCTAGAGAGACCACCCCCAAAATGAAGTTTTAGGGTGTCTTGTTATTACTTGTTTACGTGATTAAGTGTTTAAAGTTTTCTCACTACTCGAGATTGTCAAGGTGTTAAGGGTGTTAGGGAAGAGCGGTTTTAGCAACAATGAACTTTGATTTTGGAGTCAGGGCACTGATACAGATCGAGAAAATCTATGTTTGTAAATTTTTTCTATTTACTGAGGGATTCCGGAATTCCGGTAAGTCCCACAGCCTTTTTGAGGTTGCAGAAGGCCTTGTCCAAGGGGCTGGTTACTTCCTTGAACGATTTTTATATCGCCGCCAGGAGTATATTGGTCAAGACCGAGAGGCAATTCGATCTTTATGACCGGATCTTTGCACATTATTTCAAGGGTGCGGAACTCGATATCGACAACAGTCTGGAACTCACGGAAGAAGTAAGGACTATGCTGCAGGACTGGCTTCAGGACCCTGAATCCCTGGCAGAGGCCTTGGGTATGGATACCGAGGATGTGCAGAATATGAGCACGGAAGAGTTGGTTCAGTATTTTATGGACAGACTGAACGAACAAACAGAGGAACACCACGGAGGCAACAAATGGATCGGAACCGGTGGTACCTCTCCGGTGGGTCATTCCGGATATCATCCCGGAGGTATGCGGGTGAACGGTGTGTCCAGAAATCAGTCCGCCACCAAAGTGGCCATGGACAGGAGGTACAAGGACTATACTGATCAGGGACCCTTAAGCCAGTCCCAGGTTGGAGAGGCCCTGAAAAAGCTCCGCAACCTTGTACCTGAAGGTCCGAAAGACCAGGTGAATATAGACGAGACCATTCGGCAGACCATGAAGAATGCAGGTGAGATCGAGATAGTATACGATCACAGCTTGAGGGATAAATTAAAGGTGGTCCTGGCTATTGATAACGGGGGATGGTCCATGGACCCGTTTACTGAAGTAGTTCAGACCCTTTTCAATTATGCCCGCTATCAATTCAAGGATTTAAAGACGTTTTTCTTTCACAATACTATATATGACTTTCTATGGGAAGATCCACCCAGGATCAAGAAACCTTGCAAAGTGGACGATTTGGTCAGGTCTGACCCGGAAACCAGATTCGTTATCGTGGGAGATGCCAGTATGGCACCTTATGAGTTGATGGCCAGGGACGGGTCCATCCATGTGGAGGAAAAAACCAATCAGCCCAGTATTGAGAGACTCAAGTTCATCGCCTCCAACTTCCCCTATTCTGTTTGGCTCAATCCCAGAATGTCCTGGGAATGGCCCTATGTTAGGTCAATTCAAATGATCCGTGAGATATTCCCCATGTTCGAATTGAGTATCTCTGGCCTGGAACAGGCGGTTAGATTCATGCAGGGAAAATATAAAAAATAACAAGGAAACTCAAAGCTTAAAGCTGCAAGCAAAAAATGCGTAAAGTTGTAGCACCTTAAAATTTCTAACCCACTACTTGTACCTTAAAACCCCTAGTGGTTTAATTCTCTAAAATCCTTAACACCCTAACACTCCAAAACCTAATTACTTGAAATTAAAAATAAGGTGAAAACAGCCAAAATAGTGAATCCCTCAACCGAATGGGTAAAGGTCTGGAATCCACTTCCTGCAGTGTCACTTCCCGGGATTTTTCTATTGTTGAGTCTACATGCCGGGTCAAGGTCTCTACAAATTCTTGATCGTATACTTCCACGATTCCTTCGAAATTTAGCCTTAGGCTTCTGGGGTCCAAGTTGGCGGAACCTATTTGTGCGTAGAACCCATCCACCAGAAAGAGTTTGGTGTGGGCAAAGGGAGGGGGCTGATAAAACACCCGCACCCCGTATTGAAGCACTTCCCAAAGCATGTTCCTGGTTGCCCAGTGCACATAGAAGAGATTGTTTTTGGCCGGAAGGACTACGTTTACTTCCACTCCCTTCAAGGCAGCGGATTGCAATGCACCTACAAGTTCCCTGGTAGGTAGAAAGTAAGGGGTCATTATCGATATCTTGGATTTGGACAGAGAAATAGTTCCTTCCAATATTTTTGTAAGTTTATTCAGGTCTTCGTCCGGTCCTACGGTTATGCTTTTGCATATCGCTGTTCCGGATTCTTGTGCGGGTGCTTTGGGGCTTTGATCATAATTGCCTGTACTAAACCCCCAGTCTTCGAGAAAGATTTGTTCCAATTGATTGACCACCGGACCGGTAAGGCTGAAATGAATATCCTGCACCTCGTTGGTGGAACTTTCCCCTTGTTCTACAATGTGGTGGTCCCTTATGTTCATACCTCCTGTAAATGCCTGTACTCCGTCGATAATCATAAGTTTCCTGTGATTGCGCAGGTTGATATAGGGTGAAGGAGGGAACAGTTTGGGAGGTAGAAATCTGGAAAAAGGGATTTGTCTATTTTTCAACAAGTTGCTTACCTTGGGGCAGGAGTACAATTCTCCAATTCCATCCACAAGTACTCTTACATCAACTCCTCGCTGATGTGCCCTGTCAAGTTCCGCAACAAAGTTTCTGCCTGTATTTCCGGTATCAAAGATATAAGTTGATAGATATACATACTCCCTTGCTTCTCTTATGGCCTGCAGCATTTTTGGGTAAGCGCGGTTTCCGTTGTGCAGGATCTCTATGTGGTTGTTGGTGAGTAAGGGGCGCATGGTTATTGCATCTGAAAGGGTGGCGAAATAATGAAAATCATCCGCTGCAATCCGGAAATCAAAAACAGTTGTGATATCTTCGGATTTTTTAATCCCGAATTCATATTCCGGCCAATAGGATTTCAATTTTTGTGCCTTGGTTCTTACCCTGTTGATTCCCAAAAGAAAGTAAAGTATGGCCCCAAAAGGGGGAAACAAGACACAGGTGACTATCCAGGCCCAGGATGCCCTGGGGTCTCTTTTGTACAACAGGGCATGTCCTGCAGCAAATACTTGCAGTAAGATGATCAAAAAGACAATTAGCAAATTGAAGATATCCATGGCGAAGCCTCTCGATCTATTAAGGCATTCAAAATCGTATAAATGTTTGACTTGTGAATATTGTTTATTTTTGCTACTAAACCCTGGAGTTATTACTTGTTGGAAAGCAGCGGAAAATGTAATATCTTGTTGCTTCGCTTGGAAGCCAGGTTGCAATGGAAATGTTCCGAATACTTACTAATCCATTAGCTCGCACATTATGAAACTTGTGTAAAGCAGATTGATTTTAATATCAATCTTTTCCAAGAATCTTTGGCAAGGGGGAAATTATGTCGGATCGCGAACAATGGGGGACCAGATTGGGATTTATTCTGGCTGCAGTGGGATCTGCCATTGGTTTGGGCAATATTTGGAGATTTCCTTATATGGTCTATGATAATGGCGGAGGGGCTTTCCTTGTACCCTATTTTTTTGCACTGTTAACCGCCGGCATTCCGATTGTTATTCTGGAATTCGGTATGGGGCACAAATACAAGGGTTCGGCTCCAAAGGCATTTTTCAATGCAATCAAAAAATGGGAATGGTTGGGTTGGTGGCAAGTCCTGGTGGCATTTGTTATCTCGATCTACTATGTAGTTGTTATAGCCTGGGCACTGAACTATACCCTGATTGCAACCAACCTGGGTTGGGGAAAAGATACTGCCGAGTTCTTTACACAGGAATTCTTGAAGTCTTCCAGCGGTCCACTGGAATTAGGCGGGATCGTGTGGCCGGTATTTATAGCTAGTTTGGTGGTCTGGCTGATAATCTGGTATGTCAATTTTAGCGGTGTAAAAAAGGGTATAGAATCGGCAAACAAGATCTTTATGCCTGTTTTGTTGATATTGCTTTTGGTCATGCTTGGCCGGGCAGTAACCCTGGAAGGAGCGGCAATGGGAGTTGACTGGCTTTTCAAGCCCGATTTCAGTGTTATCTGGGACTATAATGTCTGGGCTGCCGCCTACGGTCAAATATTTTTTACCCTGAGTATTTGTTTTGCCATAATGATAACCTTTTCCAGTTACTTGCCCAAAAAATCCGATATTAACAATAATGCACTGATGGCTTCCTTTATAAATTGTGGATTCAGTTTATTGGCTGGTGTTATGGTTTTCGGTGTGTTGGGTTATATGGCTGTTCAACAGGATGTCCCCATAGAAGAAGTGGTTCAAGGGGGAGTGGGCTTGGCCTTTATTACCATACCCAAAGCTATCAATCTGCTTCCTGCTGCGGAATTTTTCGGGTTTTTGTTCTTTCTCTCCCTGGTGTTCGCAGGGCTTAGTTCCATGGTGTCCATTGTAGAGGCAAGTTGTTCTGCCTTGATAGATAAATACCATTGGAACAGGAAACCCACGGTGACATTCTTTTGCCTTTTCGGGTTTCTGGGTAGCTTGATTTTCATGACTAACGGAGGCCAATATGTACTGGATATTACGGACCATTTCATAAACAATTTCGGTATTGTTTTTGCCGGGTTGGCGGAAGTGGTATTCCTGTCCTGGTTCTTCCGTTTGGAGTCCTTACGCCAGCACGTGAACTTGTATTCGGATTTCAGCATAGGCAAGTGGTGGAATTTTTGCCTGATCGTAATTACACCGCTGGTATTGGGATATATGGCTATAGGCAATCTTGTGGGGGATATAATGTCTCCCTACAACGAGTATCCCGTGAGTGCACTTTGGTTTGGATGGGGAATAGTAATTGCAGTGTTAGTGCTTAGCTTTGCCCTGCAAAAGTCCAAGGGGAGCTTTGTGTTGGAAGACAGGGCTTATAGGACATAAGCCTGTATTGCTCCATATAGGACATATCAAAAGGAGATAATATGAGTGCCGGTGCAATTGTAATGATGGTTTTTGGTCTGGGTGTGACCTGGGGCGGGGCGCTGATTTGCCTGAGGCTGGCCCTGAAAAGGAAAGGTGTGTAGTATGAGAAAGTTGTTGAGCTCATAAGCTGTTTGGTATGAGAAAGAAGGGTTAGGGGCTATGTCTTCTGAGTCTTGCTTAACAGCTTAATAACTCGGCAATCTCGACCCCGTCCCTGCCTTGGCAGGGCGGGGCGAGAACAACTTAACAGCCCTTTCTCGCAACGAAAGCGTTCGTTGACGCCCGCTAGTGTATGAATTGAGCTGAGACTTTATTGTAGGTTCACGGCAGTTTCTTAAACCGTGAACCAAGAACGATTGCATCTCTTATTGATTGAAAAATTCCAGTTCGCGGGCCAGCGTTTTGGTGGCTGTCATGTCATAGCCCGCACTGTAGGCGGCGTTTAAAGGGTTCCAGTAAATATACTGCGTCTCCAGGGGAGATGATTTTTCAAAATCCAGCTTCATGCTGGGATTATAGGATACCATTTTGGAAGTACCATCCAGCAGGGTATACACCATTTCCTCCTCGATGGTAATCCCGCAGTAAGCGGCGGCAGTCTTTACCTCCCGCATTATCGACTCTGCCAATTCCCTGGTATATGGGTTGCCCATTATTTCGTCGGTAGTGGCTCGCAATACGACTGACAAGCCGTTAAAAGGCATGTTCCACATAAGTTTTATCCAGCGCGACTTCATAAGATTCTCGCTCATCTGTGCATCTATGCCCGCAGTCTTGAATTCCGCCACCACCTTTTCCAGGTTCCGTGTGATCCCAGCAGCTTGGGTCTCACCTGCGTATTCCCCCAAGGTGACAGAACCGTAGTCCAAATGTTTGATATGCCCTGGACCCACCTTGTTGCTGCAAATGAAACACATTCCTCCGATTATGATATTTTTCGGCAAAAGTTCCCGGAGTTCCGCCTCCATACCCAGTCCGTTCTGCAGTAGTATCACGATGGTGTCATCTTTGCAGATTTCAGGGATTAAATCCTTTAATAGCTCGTTGTGATAGGTCTTCAAGGATACAATAACCACGTCGCAATAGGGCATGTCCTGAACCCTGGAATATGGATTAACATTGGACAGGGATATATCCCCCTTGTCTACGGATTCCACCTTCAAGCCCTTTGTTTTTACCTGTTCGAAATCGTTGTGCAGTAGAAAATGTACATTAAATCCCGCATGTTGCAACAATACACCGTAGAATCCGCCAATGGCACCGGTACCAATTACTGCGTAATTCATTTGAAACTCCTTTGAAAAAATTTATAATTGTGAAATTCCCTCACAATAGTTTTTTAAAAATACTGGTGATGTTGTTGAATTTACTGCTCCAGAATGCTTGATTTTTTCAAGCAGATTTTTTTTCAGGGTTTGCTTGCATAACGCAGATTGATTAGTTAATTATTTGTGTTTGCTTAAATCGTATACACCGTGCACCGGAAAGTCCAAAGGATAGTTGGGATTGTCTTCGAAGCGGATTATACCGATGTTTTCAGATTCCGGGATGTAACTCAAAGGTATTAGGTCCTTGGGTATGGGATACCCGATTATCCTTGTATGAAGACTGTTGAGTCTGGATTCATAGTAGCTCTTTAAGTAGTTGAGCACTGTTTCGTTTTCTTGCGAGCTAAATGTCTCCAAAAGGATCTTGCGGCTCCTTACTGGATCGGCAAGGCTCTCGTCCCTTATGGGAGAGCCCAGGATTTCGTCCCAATCCAATGCTTCTTCCAGTTCTTTGTCCCATTGGGGTTTGAAGAGATGTACTTCGACATCGTCGTATCCTTTGTAGTGCTCAATAACGATGGATATTGCGTGCCCCAGGTCAACCGGAAACGGATTTTCCTGTGAGTTGGAATGTTCATTCATATTTATTCTCCTTTGTGTTGTGTTAATAATCGATTGATTCGCACAATTTTAATTCAAATGCAATAGTGATGTTTGCAGTGGGAATTGATTAACCAAGTTCCTTTGTAGGCTCCAGGGCAAATTGTCATAATAGAAACTATTAATTAAATATATAAACGTGTTGGACAACTTGTTATAACCATTTGATATATCAAATTATTACCACAAATGTGTCCTGGTTGACACTTGGGTATGTTTAGATTTTAGACTGTTTTTGTTAGTATGTATAAAAAGACCTGTGTTCGAAAAAAGAGAAAAAATGAAAGGAGTGATTTCAATGAATTACGATATCTCTGTGGATGAACTGCCAAATATAGATTTAAGTCCCAATGCGCAAGTGGTTTTGGAAAAGAGGTATCTAAAAAGGGATTCTGAAGATGTGCAGGAGACTCCTAAACAGATGTTTTGGAGAGTGGCCTCCAATATTGCATCCGAAGAACAGAAGTATCAAGGATCTGTGTATGATCCTCAGGAACTGGCCAAGGATTTCTACAATCTTATGGCCTCCCTGGATTTCCTGCCAAATTCCCCGACACTTATGAATGCTGGCACCGGGATCGGGCAGTTGGCAGCATGTTTTGTACTCCCTGTGGAAGATTCCCTGGACAAGATTTTCGATTCCATAAAACATGCCGCCCTTATCCACAAATCCGGTGGTGGAACGGGTTTTTCCTTTTCCAAGCTCAGGCCCAAAAATAGCAAAGTGGGTTCTACCGGAGGTATAGCTTCCGGACCATTGTCTTTTCTCAAGATATTCAATACCGCCACTGAACAGGTCAAGCAGGGAGGTACCCGCAGGGGTGCCAACATGGGTGTGTTGAGGGTGGATCATCCGGATATCCTGGAGTTTATCAAATCCAAGGAGCACGAGGATCAGTTGAACAATTTCAATTTGTCCGTAGCTCTGACCGAGCAGTTTATGGATGCTGTTGAAGACGATACTGAATATTCATTGATCGATCCTCACAGCGGAGAAGTGACCGAAAAGCTTCGAGCAATGGAGGTTTTTGGACTCTTGGTGCGCAAGGCCTGGGAATCCGGTGATCCGGGAATGATATTCATAGACAAGATAAACCGGGACAACCCCACGCCCAAGCAGGGGGAAATCGAGTCCACAAACCCCTGCGGAGAACAACCGTTGCTCCCATACGAGGCCTGTAATCTGGGTTCGATAAATCTGGCCAATTTTTGTTCCCCGGACCAAAAAAACGGTGTGGACTGGGACAGGTTGAGGGAGGTTATACACCTGTCCATAAGATTTCTGGACAATGTTATAGACAGTTCAGATTATCCCTTGGATGAAATCAATCAAAAGGTGATCGAAAACAGGAAAGTCGGTCTGGGAATAATGGGATGGGCTGATCTTTTGTACAGTCTGGAGCTTCCGTACAATTCCCAGAGGGCTTTGAGCCTGGCTGAAGTCCTTATGGAATTCTTCCAACAGGAGTCCAAGGCGGCTTCCAGAATACTGGCCCAGGAAAAGGGTGCCTTTCCGGCATTTGACGATTCGGTTTATGCGGAAAATGGTGAAGGGCCCTACAGGAACGCTACTACAACCACAATTGCACCCACCGGGACTTTATCCATAATAGCCGGGTGTTCTTCAGGGATTGAACCCCTGTTTGCACTCAGTTTTGTGCGGCAGGTAATGGACGGGGAGAAATTGTCCGAGTTGAACAGCTATTTCAAGCAGTATTTCGAGAATACGGAATACTATACACCGGACCGGCTGCAGGAAATAGCTTCCAAGGGTACAATCCGGGACCTGGAATATATGCCCAAGAGAATGAAGGAAATCTTTGTAACCTCAATGGATATAGAACCGGATTGGCATTTGAATATGCAGGCAGCATTCCAGAAACATACCGACAATGCTGTGTCCAAGACTGTAAATCTTCCCAATTCTGCTACCCAGGATGATATATACAATGTATACTGGAAGGCGCACGAACTAGGATGTAAAGGGGTGACCGTGTTTCGGGACGGGAGCAAGAGCGAACAGGTCTTGACCAAGTCTACCGAGTCCAAACAGGACACATCAACTCAAGATTCCGTGGTAAAGGAAAGGCCGGAAGTTATGTTTGGTTTTACCCAGAAAGTTGAGACCGGCTTGGGTGAACTCTATTTGACTATAAATGAAATCGACGGCAAGCCGTTTGAAGTGTTTGCCACCATAGGTAAATCCGGCAGATCGATTACAGCCAAGACCGAAGCCATAGGAAGACTCGTGTCCCTTGCCCTGCGTTCAGGTGTTTATGTAAAGGATATCGTGAAGCAATTAAAGGGCATCGGAGGTGAACATCCAGTATTCAAGAAAAAGGGTCTTCTTTTGTCCATTCCGGATGCGGTTGCCTGGGTGTTGGAGAATCGATACCTCCAGGGCGAGGAGCCGCAGACCGATTCCAAGAGTTTGGTCAGCCCGCATTGTCCAGAGTGTGGCCAGGAACTGGTGTTCCAGGAAGGGTGTTTCCTGTGTTACGCCTGTGGGTACACTAAATGCGGATAGCAACAAGGAGTGCTATGGACTGGATAGAGAACAAGGGATTTTGTACTGATAATACATTTACTCGATTATTTGCTGGAACCCTCCAACACTGGTTTTTCCGGATTGGAGGGATACTGGCAATCTTGTAACCAAGTTGCAAGGTAAGTTACAGGCTATGGCTGTTTAATTGGTGAGTCACTACAATGCGGCTTAATAAAATAGAGGTATGATTTACATGTTAATTTTCATGCCCTAGCGGACTCAAGGAAGCATGAAAGAGTTGTTAAGTTGTTCTTTTTCTTACGTAATCACATAATCACGTAACCACATCTTTCATATTAAGCTTTTTAGGACAAAATGCCCGAGCTGGCCTGCATTAGCAAAGCGAAGATGTTTTGGGGTAAAATGCCCAGGTAGAGCACCCCCAAAGCCAGGATAATGGCTACTGAGGCCCCGGCCGGGCCCAGGCTGATCTTGTTTTTGACCACTTCGTCCAGTGTATAGGCATGTCTTACCAGATTCAAATAGTAGAATATGGCCAGAGCGGTATTGACTACCCCGATTATTACCAGCCAGTGAAAGCCGGCGTCCCAGGCAGAACTGAACAAGAACAGCTTGCCTATGAATCCTGCTGTAGGCGGAAGTCCAACCAGAGCAAATGCGGAAACCGCCAGCACGAATGCCAAAATCGGTGAGTTGGAGTACAGTCCGCGCAAATCGCTTATGTATACATTCTTGCCTCGATCCGAGATACGAGTGATTACCCAGAAGATGGTCAGGTTCATGACCATGTAGACCAGGGCATAGTAGGAGGCTGCAGCCAAACCGTGCACCCCGCCTGCTATAAGTCCCATGATCACGAATCCGGAATGGGCAACACTGGAGTAGCCTATAAGTCTCTTGACGTCCCTTTGGACCAAGGCGGTCAGATTACCCAGGGTCATGGATACTGCAGCAAACACTGCCAGGATGATTTTGACTTCCATCCCCGGGGAGAAAGCCATCAGTCTCACCATAATCACGATTGCACCCAATTTGGGTAGTGTGGCGGCAAAAGCTGCGGTTTCATTGCTGGCCCCCTGATATACCTCCGGAGCCCAGAAATGAAAGGGGAACAAAGCCAATTTGTACAAAAAGGCAAGCAAGAACATGGCCAGCCCGATAAGAGCCATGGGCTGCTGGGCATATGACCAATCCATGGCCAATAGTTCGGCTACATACGTGGTATGATGTCCAGCCAAAATATAGGAGACCCCGTAAAGCCCTATTGCAGTAGCTAGCGCACCAAACAGGACATACTTTATAGCCCCCTCTACTGCACGGGGGTCCCTGTTTCTCAGGGGCAACAGGATATACAGGCTGAAAGAGGCCAGTTCAAGTGAGAGATATATGGTGAAGAGTTCCACGGTACTGGAAAGAAGAAGTAGGCCGAAAGCGCTCATGCACATGAAAAAGAAATAGTCAGCTCGATTGGCCTGCACCAATGTACCAACCCTCAGGGCATTGCCGGTACAAACTGCGAGCCCCAGAAATATGATGCTCTTGAAGAATTGGGATAATCCATCTATCTGGTAGGATTGATAAAACATGAATTCCGGTCCGGTAGTGGAAAATGCAGTCAATAGGAATCCAATCAGGGCAGCAAAAGGTACCCAGGCAATCTTGTCCCTATGTTGGTTAGATATGCTCTGTGCGAACAGGACAGCCAAAATGGCCACCATGAACAGTTCCGGAATTATAAGCTGGGGATTGAAGTTAAGCAAGGCTTGTCTCCTTTTAACCTGTTAGGTAAAGTTATCCACTTGTTTCTATTTGCATCCTGAAATCACCCGGATGAACCGTGGGCTAGTCCGAGGCTTTCATATCAATGAATTCGATGGTTTTTGGCTCAAGATTCGGTGCTTTCTTCAAAACAATTGCAGGAGAAGGTTTGTGTTCATCTATAACCAGATTCTTTTCCTGTTCAAAATTTTGCACCAGGTTATCTATGGATGGCCTCATGAAGTCAAGGGCTTTGCCCGGGCCTACCCCCAGGTAGATGACCAGTAGTCCCAGGGGTACGAGATAGATCCATTCCCGGAGGTTCATGTCCTGCCAACCCTGGACCTTGCTGGGGGATCCCCAACCTACGGTCAGAAGCAACCGGAGCAAATAGGCAAGACCCAAAATCAGCCCGATAATAAAGAGTACTCCCAACCAAAAGTTCACTTGGAATATTCCGAGCAAAATCAGGAGCTTGCTGAAAAAGCCGTTGGTACCGGGAAAGCCGAAAGCTGCAAAAGCGAATAAAAGCAAAAACCCGGTGTAGGCAGGCAAATATTTGCTTACTCCCATGTTTTCGGACAGTTCGCGGCTGTGGCTGCGTTCGTAGATAAGGCCCACCAGGAGAAACAAGGCCCCGGTAATAACTCCGTGGTTGACCATGTGCATAATTGCCCCTTCTATTCCCCTGAAGGCAAATACAAAGATGCCCAGGGTAACAAAACCCATGTGTGCAACCGAGGAATAGGCAATCAGTTTTTTCATGTCGGATTGGCCGAATGCAAGCAAAGATCCCACTATGATGGAAAGTATTGCCAGCAGTATCATAAGAGGGGCGAAGTAATCGCTGGCTGCCGGAGTTATGGGCAGACAAAAACGCAGGAACCCGTAAGTGCCCATTTTAAGCAAAATGGAAGCCAAAAGTACACTTCCGGCAGTGGGCGCTTCCACATGAGCCGCAGGTAACCAGGTGTGAAAAGGATACATGGGAACCTTGATTGCGAAAGCCAGGGCCAAGGCCAGGAAGATCCAGGCCTGGAACTGGAAGGTGTACTGATGCTGCATGAGTTCCGGTATGGAAAAGGTACCTGTCTTGATGAATAAGGCAACAATCGCGGCCAGAAAAAGAGTGCTCCCCGCCAGGGTATATAAAAAGAACTTCAGGGAGGCGTATCGCCTGTTTGGGCCACCCCAGACCGCGATTATGAGGTACATGGGGATTAGCATGGCCTCCCAGAAAACGTAGAACAGGACAAAATCCAGGGCACTGAAAATACCCAGGCAGGCAGTAGTCATAAGAAGCAGGCAGAAATTGAATTCCTTGACCCGTTTTTCAATGTATCTCCAGGAACAGAGGATACAAATCGGCAATAGAAGAACCGTGAGAAGGATAAGGAGCACGCTGATGCCGTCTATGCCCAGATAATAAAATATATTCCAGGATTCAATCCAGGCTTGTCTCTCAACAAATTGAAACTGGGCAGTACTCTCAAAGCCGAATATTATGGGCAAAACCAGCACACATTCGATCAAACTCACCAGCAAAGTAAAGACCTTGACTGTATTGTCGCCTCGCAGAAAAAAGAGCACTACAGCCGCAATAAGGGGAAAAAATATCAGGGCGCTAAGCACGGGAAATCCTGTGTTAAGCATGGTCGACAACTCCGGCAAAAGGTTTATAAAAAGTTTTAGATTGTTAACTGGAATGTCTGTTATTCACCACCTAACTGATAACCGATAACTGTTAACTCACCAGTATTTAAAATAGCCAAATAAAGCCGCTAACTATCAAGGCAATGATCACTGCCATTGCTAAATATTCCTGAATCCTTCCGGATTGTAATCTGGAAAGAACTCCGCCGCCGGAATTTTGAACATGATAGGCTGTACCGTCCAGAATTCCGTCAATGCCCTTGAGATCGAACCAAACTGATGCCCTGGAAAGGAGGCTGACCACGTTGGGCAGTCGTTTCTGGAACGCCGCGTCCACAACCGGATCCAGCTTGGCTGCTATAAAACCGGCCCAGCGCATAACTCCGCCTACAAAAAGCCAATTGTAAAAGCTGTTGATGTACCACCTGTTCCAGAGGAAGGCATGCACCAGGCGAACAATGCCAAAGCGCTGGTAGACAGCATTAACATCCCACCTTCCGGAGAAATAGAAAAAGTAGGCCGGAATTGCTCCCAGTAGTACGCAACCTATGGATAGTACAGACAGAAACAGTTTGGAATAATGGGCTACATGGTCTACAGTGGAAAGTGCCAGATCGTGCACCAGTTGGGTTTCGAACAGATGGTGCAGCCAGTGTTCAGCTTTTAAGCCCAAAATTCCCAATACTACAAGTCCAGCAGCCAGGGCTCCGCAGGCAAAGGTTTGGGAGAAATATCCCTCCTCTACGTGGTGGTGCTCCTTGCTGGTTTGTTTTTCGATATTCAAGCTAGCTTTGCCGTGAAAAATCATCCCGAAATAGCGCATGGAGTAGAAAGCGGTGAATATGACAGCGATCAAGGCTAACGCAAAGAGCCCGAAGTGCTGGGTTTCCAGGGTAGTATGCAGTACTGCTTCCTTGCTCCAGAATCCGGGCAGGGGAGGAACTCCGATCAGGGACAAAGTAGCCAGTCCCATGAATAGCCAGGTATAGGGCATGAATTTGCGCATCGCCCCCATCTTGTCGATATATATGGAATGCGCTGCATGTATTACTGTTCCGGCGCAGAGAAACAGACAGGCCTTGAACATGGCGTGGCTTAACAGATGGAACGTGCCTGCGGTATAGCCGCTCAGCAATACACCCTTACTGAATCCGGCTACACCCAGAGCCAGCATCATATATCCGATTTGGCTGACAGTGGAAAATGCCAAGACCTTTTTGAGTTCCACAGCCACCAATCCCTGGCTGGCTGCCAAAAATGCTGTAATCGCACCTACCCAGGCCACGATCAGGAAAAAGGCCATTGCTTCTTCCGCCCCCGCCATCCAGTATCCGTAATAAAAGATGGGAATAAAACGAGCGATCAAAAAGACCCCACTTTTGACCATGGTCGCGGCGTGAATAAGAGCAGAAACCGGACCCGGACCGGACATTGCTTCCGGTAGCCATTCGTGAAGCGGAAACTGGGCAGACTTGCCAACTGGACCGGCGATAAGCAGAATGCTCACCAGGATGATCATTCCCGGCGTGTTTGCCATGGCCGGAATCCATTCGGACGCAGTCTGGTAGAGCTCCAATACGTTAAAGGTCCCGGAGTAAAAGTACATGATAAGCATGCCGCCCAGCATGAGCATATCCCCCACGCTAGTTACTATAAATGCCTTTACTCCGCAGGCTGAGGGCTTTTCGAATTTATCCGGGGCCGGGCCACCGATCCAGTATTCTTCGGAGTCCTGGTAGTAAAATCCTATCAGTGCGTAACTGCAAAGCCCCACCAGTTTCCAGCCTATAAATATGATTATCAGGTTATTGGCCAGAACCAAGAGGAGCATGCTGCCGATAAAGGTATTCATGAGCATCCAAAAGCGCATGATAGCGGGACTGCCCTTCATGTAACCCAGGCAGTAGACCATGATAAAAAAGCTGATTATTGCCACTACATTGGCCACGATAATGCTCAGTTGATCCAGCAGCACTCCGAAGCTAACATCAATGGGAGTATGCAGCCATTCATACGTGGACTCCATGGGCAGGCTTCCAGATTCGAACAAGAGGGGCAGGAGCATAACCGCAGAAACCGCGGCCAAAAAGGAGAAAAAGACTGCTCCGAAGTTCATGACAGAGGTGCTGATGCGAGCCAGAATCGGTGCCAGAATTACCCCGATGAAGGGAAAAATTATGCAGAGCCACGCTAGCTGAGTATCCATATTCGTCCTACCTCAAAAGTTTAGCGTTTATTATCTGTTAGCATTTTTGTATTTCCGGAAAATCTTTTCATCTTAATCCTTTTTACCTGCCGGGGACAACTAAGTATGAAAAAGCTGTTAAGTCCTTGTACCTTCGAACAAATTTTCCGTTGATCTGTTAAGCTGTTGAACAAGAAGCAGTTAAGAAGTTATGTTTTCATAATCTCTCTGTTTTTATTGTTCAGAAACTCACCAGCTTATGATCTTAAAAACTTCTTTTTTCATATTACATATTGGCTAATGGAGCGTTGATCACCGGTTCAAAAAGTTCCATTACCAATGTGGGATAAAGTCCCAGAAACGCGGAAAACAGTATGATCGTGACCAAGGGCAATATCATGCTCCAGGGCGGATCCTTGACATGATCGTCATTGACCAATTTTTCCGGTATAGGACCGAAAAATATTTTGCGAGTAAAATAGACTGCATAGGAAATCGTGAGCAGGATGGCCAGTAGCCCGATAATACCGATAACCAGGCCGAAAATGTCCCCTCGCCCGAAGATCCCGGCAAACATGATCACTTCAGCTGCAAAGCTGCTGAAAGGGGGTATGCCTGCCAGCATCATCCCGCCGCTCAAAAAGAGCAATGCTGTTATGGGCATTTTGACTGCCAGTCCGCCCAGTTGGTTGCTGTCTCTGATATGGGTCTGGTAGACAACCAGGCCGCAGGAGGAAAAGAAAACTGTCTTGCCCATGATGTGGCTGAGGAAGAAAAATAGTCCGCCTTCGATACTGGTCGCAGTCAGGGCGCCTATACCCAACATGGAATATGCGCTCTGGCTTATGGTGGAACAGGCCGGAATACGTTTCATGTCTGTTTGGGCAAGTGTCAAGAGTGATCCGTAAATCATTGTGATTACAGCCAAAACCATGATGGGAGGTCCGAACCATTGAAAATCCCCCCACAGGGGGAGTACCAGAATCCTGACTATGATGTAGGCGGCAATATTGGCGTATACTGCCAAAAGTCCCGCAATACAAGTGGGATGTTCCGCATGTACCCAGGGCATCCAGACGTGGAGAGGGACAATGGCCAGTTTTGCGATCATTCCGATGAGCACAAGCAATATCGCCCAAAAAGCCATGGGATTACCGGCCATGGAGTGGATATGCTCTATTTGGAAACTCCCGGTTTGCGAGTAGATGATCGCTACTCCGCCCAAAAAGAACAGGGCTGAAAATACACCCCAGATAGTGCACATAACTGCTACCCAGACCCGTTCGTAGTAGCCGAAATATGCCATCAGGAAGAATAAGAACAGGGTCAATATTTCCAGAAAAAAATACATTACTACCAGGTCACTGGCGAAACTGACTCCCATAAAGCCTACGGGAAAAAACAAAAACAGATAGAAAAAGGAGGTGAAATAGCTTATTTCTCCTGAATTTCCAATGGTTGCAGGGTAGAGGATCTCGATCCTATGGTAAACGTATTTTATGGAGTAAGTGCCCAGGCCCAGACAGAGAAGATTGCATATCAAGGCCAGTATTATACTCAATCCGTCTCCCAGCAGAGTAACATTGATGTTGGGATCCTGGAGCAATTGGTATTCTTCCACCAGGGGAGAGCCTTTGTGCACGTTCACCAGACCGATAATCAACAGAAAAGTGGTGTACGCAAGAGCTGCTACCGCCACCCATCCTGCGGCTTTTCCCAATTGGTATCTGAACAGCAGGATAAAAAGGGCCGTTAGTGCAGGAACCAATATAGACTGAAGTAGAATTGAGGACATCATTTCACATCATCCTTTTTTGAGCTAGAAGCAGAATAAATGCACCATTTTCGATCCAAATATATTAACTCGTTTACATCCGGAAATCAGGAAATTCCGAATGTGATTCAACTAACCTCGCATAGTTATCAGTTTATCAGCCTCAACGTTTTTAAAGCGTTTAGAGACTACCAAAAGGATGGCCAGCAGAAGCGTGGCTTCTGCTGCTGCAAGTCCCATTACCAGAAGTGCGCCCGCCTGTCCCAATGCGTTGGGAGCAGGAGTAAGTTGAGCCGAGGCCATAATACTCAGGCCAGCTCCGTTCAAGATAAGCTCTATCCCCAAAACTATACCCACCAGTGTTCTTCTGTACACTATACCGAATATTCCCAGGCATAACAAAAAGATGGCCACCAGATGGTAGATGGTCATTACACTCATTTTTGTCTCCTCCTTTCAAGCGCCAGTACAACAGCTCCAGCCATTGCCACGGTCAAGAGCAGGGAAATCAACTCGAAGGGCAGAATAAAGTCTGCCATGAAGAATTGTCCCAGTACACTTACTTCAATTTCTTTGGATACCAAATCCGAGGGGGGAGCGGTCTTGATAGCGGCCGAGCCCAGAAAAATCGCAGGAAGCATGGCTGCAAGGAGTGCGTATACCGTCTTTTTGCCTGTCCTCGCTACGGATTCGTCTCCCCCGGGCCAGGCGTTGGTAAGCATAATGGCGAAAAAGATAAGCACACTCACTGCTCCTACATAGATCAAGAGTTGCATCAGTGCGATAAAAGGTGCAGCCATAAGAAAAAATAGTCCGGCCACACCGAAGAGGGTCATGATAAGACCCACTAGAGCTCGCACTAAGCTCTGGGACAAGACCGTGATAAAGCCGCCAACCGCGATGATGGCTATGTGCCCGTAGAGCACAGCCCAGGCCAAGTTTTCGTACTGCAGATTTTCCATTTATTGCTCCTTTGCCTTGGATTGTAGCCTGGCCACTAGATCGATATCGAATTCTTCCCGGCTAAAGCCTGCCAGAAAATAATTATCGGAGAACCTCAAGGCCCCCGAGGGGCAAGTTTCCACACAAAGTCCGCACAGACAGCAATAATTGAAATTTACACTAAAAGCCACCATTTCCGGCTTTGCCTTCTTGCCCGAAGATTCTTTTTTCTCCCCGGATTGTGACTCGGTGTCGGATGAAGAAGATTCCTGCTGATCTTCTTCCTTTTTTTTGGGTTTGGTCGCTTTCATTGTGATGCAGGCGGAGGGACAAGTTCGCACACAATTCCCGCAGGCAATGCATTTGGACTTGTAAGGGTCTTCCTCGCTGGGGACCAATTCTATATGACCCCGGAATCCTTCCAGGGTAGGTGAAACTTCCCGGGGATAATGTATAGTAATATTAGGAGTAACGAAATTGAAAGCGGTAACTTTGAGCCCGACCAATAAGCTCCAAAGTCCCACTGCAGTGTCTCGTAAGCTTTTAACTAGCATATGGCAATTACTCCCAGAGTTAGCAGTAAATTAAGTACGGCCAGTGGAATCAACCATTTCCAACAGATATTAAGGAGTTGATCGAACCGGACCCTGGGGAAAGTCCACCGAATCCAGATCATTATCAACAACAGTACATAGACCTTGGCCAGAAACCACCACCATCCGGATGCAATAGGGCCCTGAAATCCGCCCAGAAATAGAATAGCTACAATGCAAGATGCCACTGTCATATAAGTATATTCTGCAAAGAAAAACAGGCCGAATCCCATGCCTGCATAATCGGTGTGAAATCCGGCAGTGAGTTCACTTTCTCCTTCGGGCAAGTCAAATGGGGTCCGATTGGCTTCTGCCAGTGAACAGATAAAGAAGATAAAAAAGGCCAGAGGCTGAGAAGCGATGAACCATTGCCAGGGCCAAGCTCCCTGTGCAATAACAATTTCGTACAAGTTCAAAGTCCCGGTCATGAAAATCAGGGGCAAAATGGACAGTAATAAAGGGATTTCATAGGCTACCCCCTGGGAAATGTCCCGGGCAGCCCCTATCAAGGAGTATTTGTTCTGTGAAGTCCATCCTGCCACGCAGATGGCCAAGACATTGATTCCGGTGAATGCCAGGATCAGAATTAGCCCCACGTTGGAATTTATGACCTGTAAAAAGGGACCAAAGGGAATGACCACAAAACATACTATAGCCGGAGTAATTGAAATTATGGGGGCTAACCAATATAGCTTGCTATCCGCCCCCTTGGGTGTGAAAATCTGTTTTCCCAGCAGTTTTACACCATCCGCCACAGGTTGCAGTATACCCTGGGGGCCCACCTCATACGGTCCGGGTCTGCGCTGGATAAAACCTGCCACTTTTCTTTCCAGGTAGACAAGAATCAACGCATTTACCGCAATAAAAGTCATTATTGCCAACAGACCCACAAATATTACGATAAACTGTGTCGGTATTATATCCATCATCTGTCAATCTCCGGTATTACCAGGTCCAGGCTTCCCAGAATCGAAACCGCGTCCGCGATCATGGTTCCCTGGGCAACTTCTGCAAAAAGACTCAGATTGGAAAAGCCCGGAGCCCGCAGTTTTATACGATAAGGTGACTTGCCCCCGTCACTAACCAGATTCAGTCCGATTTTGCCCCTGGCTCCCTCCAGGGCAAAATAAACATCGCCTGCAGGAGGTTTAGGTCGTTTCGGGGCTTTGGGATGGATATGATCACCCTCTGGGAGGGAATCCAAAGCCTGTTCAATGATTTTGATGCTTTCCTGTATTTCGTCCATGCGCACCAAATAACGCCCCATGGCGTCGCAGTTGTCATAGCTGGGCACATTGAAATCAAATCGGTCATAGACTGAATAGGGTTCATCTCGCCGAACATCGTAGGCCAACCCCGAACCCCGAAGAACAGGTCCGGTAGCGCCGTATTTGCGGCAGGTTTCCAGGGAGATCTCTCCTATTTCCTCCACACGTTTGCGCAGGATAAAATTGTCTGTAACCAGGTCCTTGTACATCTTGGCGCGTTCCTTCATCCAGTTACATATCTCCCGGATCTCGGAGATAAACTTGTCATCTATATCGCAGTACACTCCCCCGAACCGATAATAACAATAGGTCAGCCTGGAACCTGTTATACGCTGCAAGGAATCCTGGATTCTTTCACGGTTGTGAAATGCATACATAAATGGTGTACTAGCCCCCAGGTCCATAATATAGGATCCCCACCACAAAAGATGGGAACAGATGCGGTTCAACTCACAGGTTATAACCCGAAGATATTCGGCTCGTTCCGGTACCTGGATATCCATGAGCCTTTCCACTGCAGCCACATGAGCCCAGTTCCAGGCCATGGCGTGCAGATAATCGGTGCGGGGAGGGTTGGGCAGGTATTGAGGATAGGTCATTACCTCTGCCATCTTTTCGTGCATGCGGTGTATGTATCCCAAAACAGGCTCAGCCCGGAGAATGTATTCCCCGTCGATCTCGAGTAGTACGCGCAGCACTCCGTGGGTGGAGGGATGCTGAGGCCCCATGTTCAGGATAAGGGTGTCATCGCGTTTAGTAGTCTGGAATTTCTGGGAGTAAAAATCCCCGCTGGTATTTAGTCTTAGATCCAGATTCATGACTTAAGTCCTGTTTTTAGAGTCTATAATTCTTGGGGAAAAGTGCAACCTGCTGTTTGACCTGAAATCCGGCTTCATGACTTAACTCCTGTTTTTTGATTTGGAACAATTGCGGATTGCTTGCATAAATTCTTCGCTATCCGCTGAAATTGGTGTATATTCCCGGTCTGGACAAATCTGCTGCAAATCTTTGCGTGCGGAATCCTCCTTTAGTAAGGGAGGTGGTTCATCGAACTCGGCATCCAGGAGTAGATGAGTCAAATTGGGATGATTCTTGAACTGTATTCCGAAAAAATCGTAGCATTCGCGTTCGTGCCATGCGGCACCGGGAAAAATTCCGGATATGGTTGGTATTTTGGGATTTTCTTTGGGGATTATTACCCGCAACCCAACTCTGCCGGGTTGATGGTAGCGGTCCAAGTGATATACCAGTTGGAACCCTTCCTGGATATCCAGGCAGGTAATATCTTCCAGGTGGTATCCGGTTTCATCCATCTTGCGCATGGCTTTCAAGAGATCTTGCGGGGCCAGGAAATAATCCAGATCATAACCGGTATAGGTGGGACCGGTTTTCTCTTTTTTTTCAGATTTATCACTGGCTGTCTTTTGTTTGCCCTCGGGTTTGGACTCTTGGTTTTCTTCACTCATTTATTCCCCCTTATAACGAACTTGTCAGCCAGTCGCGATATCTTGAGCACACGGAACTGATTATGTTTTTTGAACTTCATGTATGGAAAACCATTTAATGTTAACTTTCATGCCCTGCCGGTCACAACGTAGTATGAAAGAGCTGTTGAGTTGTTCTCGCTACTTCGTAGTCAAGATTGCCGAGTTATAAAGCTGTTAGAAGCAATTAAGAAGTTACGCCTCATAATCTCTTTTTTCTTGCTCAAGAACTCAAGAACTCAAGAACTCAAGAACTTATGAGCTTAACAACTACTTTCATATTAACTCCCATGCCCTAACGTGCACAACGAAGCATGAAAAGGTTCTCAACTTGTAGAATAAACGGGCTATTGGTTCTTTTTCTTACTTA
>JGI1684J13235_1000101_pt1 | contig 30739 bp, 36 predicted proteins | sample PonA232FremontCA_2_FD_13235 | JGI IMG/M metagenome (IMG submission 13235) | reverse complement strand
CTCACCGTGCCGGGGGTCGGTGGAACTGCAAACCTGAAACTCCCAACCCAGCGGTGCGGTGCCGTGGGATTCCTCCGCGTTCACGCGGAGGAGGATGTCAAACATCTGATATATCGTTTCGCAGCGTGCCAGGGGTGTGCTCTGTCCAGTATGCCACACGTATCAAACCGAGAGGATTTCGATGGAGTACATATTTGAGCGGACAGTTTACTGTGTCGCTCGCCACACATTGTCTCAGAACCCGTGGACAAATACGTCTACTCTCTCCGGTCGGGGCAGTATCTTGATTACCGAGGAGACGGTTGACACAACCAACCAGGAGAGGTGGGTACGTGATTCGGGGTATCTTCGCATTATGTTGTCTCATCGGAATCGTCCTCGGTGGCGCGCTAGCCCCTGCGATCGGTATTCAGACACCCATCCCGGATCTCGGCACCGAGGAAGGCGATGGGCGGGCCGTCGGGGAGGGACTGCTCGGTCAGGGGGATCCAGTAACCGAGCGCAACCAGAGTGGCGGCGACAGCGGGGGCAGTAGCGGTAGCGCCAACGGTAGCACTGGTGCGGGTGGTCAGAACGGCAGCGCGGCTGGTGGGGGGAGCAAACCGTCGTTCGCCCCGAACGGTAGCGCGCCCAACGCCGCTCCGCAAAGCCTTGGCGGTACCTCCGCAGGTGGCTATCCCAAACAAACCACGGTCGGCGGCGAATTGACTCTCTCCGATCACGAGGAGCTGGTAATCGAGAGCCCACGGCCATCGCGGTGGCGACTCGGCGGCTACACCACGTACACCGGATCGGGGTGGGAACGACGCGAGGAGATGACGGAGCGACTCGGAGGGGCGATGTCGACTGCGGAAGGAACCCCTAGCGCGCCGGCGTACGACATCCGGGTCACGACCAGACGGCCGTTCCGGTCGCTCGTAACGGTCTGGCGACCGGCACTCGCCGCCGCACCGAACCGCCAACCGTCGGTTACTGAAACAGACGGCGTAGTCGTCGACGAACCACTCCAGTCGGGTGAAACGTACGTGACATCGACGTACGGCCCACCGTCAATCAGCGGCGCGGCCGGGGCGACGGGCGCACCGCCGCCGGGGATTCGCGACCGCTACACCCAACTGCCCGACGGCACACCGCCTGCACTCGAAGCGTTTACGAGCGATCTCACCAGCGACACGGAGACGCCGTATGAATCCGCAGCGACCGTTCAGTCGTGGCTCAAGCAAAACAAGTCGTATTCGCTTGAGGCGACTCACGACCCCGGGCGGGACGTTGCGACGGAGTTCGTTTTCGAGATGGATGCCGGCTATTGTCAGTACTTCGCGACCTCGATGACCGCAATGTTGCGGACACAAGGGATCCCCGCTCGGTACGTCACCGGGTACGGCGTCGGTGAGCAGATCAACGACGACACGTATCTCGTCCGCGGTTCGGACGCCCACGCGTGGGTCGAGGTGTATATCGATGGTGCCGGGTGGGTGACATTCGATCCGACGCCCGCTGACGGGCGTGTCGACGCCGGCCGCGACGACACTCGACTCGGCGATCCCGCCACGGAGGCGGGAGCCAACAGCCCCGAGGAGCAGCCGGGGTCGGAGACCCCGAACGGGGAGCAACAGCCGGCGGATAGTGCGAAGCAAGACGAATCAGCGGATAATCAAGAACCAACAGAGCCAGACGACGAAGACGATCAGCAAGACGAGGAAGATGACCAACAGGACGACGAAGACGTAGAGCCCATCGAGATTACGGTTCCAACGGATCCGGTTCCTGGCCGCGAGCTGACGGTGACGGTGACACGTGGCGAGGCCCCCGTCCCCGGAGCGGTGGTTTCGTTCAACGGCGACCCGGTCGGCGAGACTGACGGTTCGGGCAACGTGACCGGAGAAGTACCGTACAACTCCTCGCTCGAGATCACGGCGGAACTCACTGACGACACGGCTGAGGCACAACCGAGCGAATCGGTCTCTGCTTCCGGGCGAATGGCGGGGGAACTATCGTGGCTTTCGACTGGGGACGAATCACGCACGTCAGCCGCGATGGGCAACGTCACCGTCGACGTTCCAACCGAAATCGACGTCAGACTGTTGGGGACGCCGGTCGCGGGCGAGTCGATCACCGTCCTCGGGACGATCGCCGGCGAGCCGGTTCCGAACGCGACCGTCCGGGTGAACGGAACCGAAACGACAGGCACCGACGCGGCCGGGCAGGCGACCGTCGATGTCCCGACGGCCGATGCAGCCGAACTCGCCCTCGAACGCGGCGACGCTCGTGGAACGGCGACCATCGAACCGCTCGCGTTCGACCTCGAGGTCGCCGCGTCGACGGTCGTTCCGCTCCCGTCAACAGGGGTAACAGCCACCGTCACGCTCGACGGCGACCCGGTCGAAAACGCGACGCTCGTCCTCGACGGTCAACTGGTCGGGACGACAGGGGCAGACGGTACTGTCGGGGCCGGGTTGCCGTTCGCCGACGAGGCAACGATCGAGGCGACCGCTTCGGTCGATGAGGCGACCCCAAGCGCGACGATGACGGTCGACGACATGTATCGAAACCTCGCGCTCGTCACGGCCGCAGCACTCCTCGTGGTCTTGATCCCGATACAGTTCGCACGCCGACGCGGCGTAACCGCCCGCTCGGCCGCCCGATCGATTCAGTGGGCCGCGATCCAGGGCGCACGGCTCGCACTCGCCGCGATCGTCACGCTCGCTGCGGCGATGAATTCCGGGGTGTCGGCGATGGCACGGTGGCTTCGACGGGCTATCGAGTTGCTCTCCAACGGGATCGAGGGGGCAGTTACACTTTTATATTCGATCGCAACCGGGACCGCCGGACTCTGCCGTCGCGCCGCGGCTGGGATCCGGACACTCCCCCAGCGGCTCGATCCCCACGCGATCATCGCTGCCCTTCGCCGGCTTCGACGGTCCGCGGCCGACTCGATCGGGAAAGACGGCTGCACCACCGAGGCGATCGAGCAGACTGAACAACAACGCACGGTCCGTGAGGTGTGGGCGGCGTTTCGCGGGTACGTCTCGATCCGCTCGTGGCGAACCTCGACGCCGGGCGAAATCGCACGCTGGGCGGTCAGCCGTGATGGGCTTCCGAGGGACGCGGTCGGAACGATCACCGACGCCTTCCGGGATGTCGAGTACGGCAACCGCTCGCCGGACGACCGTGCGCCGGCCGCCAGAGACGCCCTCGAGTCGATTCGGACGGCAGACAGAACCGAAGACGACGGAGCGGACTCGGAACCATGAGTTTGTCTCGCGATCCGCGTTGCCTCCGTCGATCTGACGCCAACCAGTGCCGACCGTTTCCGGCGGGCGTGTCCGCCGTTGTAGTATGAGTGACTACCCGTCGCCGCTTCGGGCACTCATCGAGCTGGCCGCTATCGGCTCTCTCGGGTTTGCGGTCGCACTCGTGTTCGCCCCCGATCTTCCGGTTTCGATTACCCCGCTCACCGGACTCGACGTGATCAGGAACGACTCACTCCGGGCGGCGATGTTCGCCGTCATCGGTGCAGTCGGTCTCGCGTGGGTACACTGGACGACGCCGTCGCAGTCGAACAGAACGAACACCCGCACCGCCGAGACAGAGGACCGGCCGCTCGATTTTGAAACACTGCGCAGTCACCCCCCTGAAGATGCTGCTTCCGCCCCGACTGTCGGTAAACGCTTCGAGGCACACATCGATGCGGCCGCCGCTGCGGCCCGAACCGGGGGTGCTGACCCAGCTCGCGAGCAGCTTCAATCGATCGCTATCGACGCGATCGCCCAGACCAACAGTTGCTCTCGAGATACGGCTCAATCGGTGCTTTCGAAGGGCGAGTGGACTGCTGATCCCGTGGCAGCCGCGTACCTTGCCGACAGGGAGGCGACGCTCCCGTTCGTCAGGCGACTGATGGCGTGGCTCCGTCCGGCACGGACGCGCCGGAGACGGATCGAGCGGGCTATCAACGCCGTTGTGACGCATCTTGAGGGGACCGATCGCCGATGACCGGAGCGGTTGGGGGTCGAACCGATGCAGCGGTTCTCGCGGCGATCGCACTCGTCGTCCTCGGAACGGTGCTCGGCAACGCCGCCCTGTTCGTTGCTGCTGCCGTTCCGATCTCCATCTTGCTCCTCAGCTGGCTTGCGAGCCCACCCTCCCCGGAGATCGCCGTCGAACGACGGATCGATCCCTCACCGGCCGCCCCGGGCGAGCGGACCAGCGTGACGCTCACGGTTCACAACGAGGGCGAGACGACGCTTTCGGACGCGCGGTTCGTGGATGGCGTCCCGACGGAGCTGTCCGTCTCGGCCGGGTCACCTCGCGGTTGCCTGTCCATCCGTCCCGGGGAGTCCGGGTCGATCTCGTATGAGATCGTTCCACGGCAGGGACGCTACGAGTTCGAGGACCCGATCGTTCGGCTCCGGCCGATCTCGGGCGCTGCCGTAACAACAACGCATTCACCAGCCGTCGGTGACGCGACGCTCTCGTGTCGTCGGAACGCCGGGGCGATCCCACAACTTAATGGGGCGTTACGCCGTGTCGGAACGCAACCGACCGACAGCGGCGGCCCCGGTATACAGTTTCACTCGACGCGGGAATATCGCCCGGGCGATGAGGTTCGTCGGATCGACTGGCGGCGGCTCGCGAAGACGGGGGAACTCACGACGGTGAACTTCGACGAGACGAGTACGGCGGAGACAGTCGTCATCGCTGACGGCCGATCCGCCGGCAGGCGGGCTCGCACAACGGGGCATCCAACCGCGACGGAACTGACGGCGTACGCTGCCGACCGAGCGATCACCGCCCTCGTGTCGGCAGGGAATGCGGTCGGCCTGTGCGCGCTCGGGATCACGAACGAAGCCGTCGACGTTCCGTTGGCGTCCGATAACCAGGGGCGGCCATGGGTGCCAACCGGGCTGGACGACGCGACACGGACCCAGATCGACGCCGTGTTGGACGCTGTCGTCGAGGGTGCGAGGGCCGAGCCCGACGATAGCCGACTGGCGACTCCAAGCGACGCGGTGGCCGATGGCGGTCACGGCGGTGCGTTCTTCGGGCTTCGGACGCGGCTATCAAACCGGGCGGACGTGATCGTTGTGACGCCGGCGCTCGATGAGGCGCCAGTATCGCTCGTCGAGACCGTGCTGGCTGCTGGTCATCGGACGGTCGTCATCGCACCGGACGTGACGGACTGTGAGACTCCGGGACGGGCCGTTAGACACGCTGAACGGGTGGTCCGGCTTCGACGGCTCAGAGCCACCGATGCGACCGTTATCGACTGGGATACGCGACAGCCGCTGTCAGCCACACTGGAGGCACATCGATGAGCGAATCACTGCTCCCCGAAGCGAACTGGCGGCCGACGACAACGGCGACAACGGCCGCCGCCTCAATCGCGGTGGTGTCGACGCTCGCGCTCGCTGCCATCGTGGGCGACGCCCTCGTTCCGGCCGCACTCGGGGTCCTCTCCGGGGCAGCGCTCGCGGCGACGGTTCGGACAGTCGCGGCCGCCGAACGCCGGGTTGCAACCGCGGTTGGCGGGTCGCTCGCGGTCGTCGCCGGAGCCGCGTTCCTCGGGTGGCTGTTGGCAGCGGTCGTCGTTCAGACGGCGTGGCCGCCGATACCGCCGATCGAGGTGCTTGCGCTTGCACCGTTTCTTTTCGGACTCGGCGGCTTCGTAACTGGGTTTGGCGCGTTTTCGTCGGTCAGGAGCCGTTCGCCAACAGCCGATGCCGGACGAACCGCCGCTCGGTTGCTCCTCGTTGTTGTCGTGCCGGTCTGTGCGATCGGCGGTACCCGAATCGATGCTCCCCTCACGCCGGTTCGAAACGCCGCGCTCGAGTTCCTCGCAGCCCCGACGCCGACGTTAGTTTCGGCGAGCGCGGTGTTCTCGCGGCTCGGAGGATTATTGATCCTGTTCTCGGCGAGTGCTGTCGCCGTCCGGTATGGGGTCGCTCAGCTTCCGTTCGTCGAACTCGCGAGCGAGTCGGCCAGGCCGACCGCGATCGCTGTCCGCCGTTGGTCGCGGCGGTTCCTCGGGTACGCAGCCGCTTTTTCGGGGCTCATCGGGTTCATGTTTATACTCACGCGTGGACGACTCGCGGGATACGAACGCGAACTGCCGCCGGAACTCATGGGTACGCTCGCCGCCGCGTCAGCGTCACCGACGCTCCGTGGCGGCCTTATCGCGGCTGGCGTCGCCGCCATCGTCGCTGTTTTGCTAATACGAACGCTCCGATTCGTCGCCTCTGAACGGTTCCCACCCCGCTGGCTCCCCGTCGTCTCGTTCACCACCGGGGGCGTACTCACCGCGGGCGCGGCAGTCGCCAACGAGCCCGCCGCATCGGTCGCACTCAGTCGCGCAACGACGCCCACGGGCGAGACGGTTATCCGCGAACTGCTCACCACGTTTGGATCTTTCAGCCTACTGACCGGGCTCATCGTCGCATCGATCGGGGTCGCGTCGACACTCGCTATCAGTATCAGCCTCGCGGCCGGAGTGCGGGCGCTCGGTGCTGCTGCGGGAATGCAACTTGCTGGCACGGGTGTGTTCATTGCTGCCATCGCCGCAGGCATTGCCGGGGGTCCGGTCCTCGTCGTCCTATGTGGCGTTGCAGCGAGCCTTCTCGTGTGGGATCTCGGCGAGTTCGCCGTCACGCTCGGCCTGGAAATCGGTCACCGCGGCCCCACTCGGCGAGGAGAACTCACGCATGTCGTCGGGGGTGTCGTGATCGTCTCCCTCGCGGTCGCCGTCGGGGTCGCTGTCGTCCTCGCGACCGGTCGACTCCCAGAGCCATCAAGCGAGGCGACCACGCTTGCCGTGATCGCCGCGACACTTGGAACAGTGACGTTGCTCGTCGTTGCTCGGTAAATCACGCGAGTTAGCTCATCAACCGATATCGGCCAGCGTTCAATCGGCCGCGACCGCCGGAACCTCGAGTTGTGCCACGATATCGTCGACGACAGCGGCCGGTGACACGCCGCGAACCGTGGCCTCGGAGTTGAGGATCACCCGGTGTTCGAACGTCTCGCGGACGACCGCCCTGATATCGTCGGGAGCGACGTACGTCCGGCCGTTGATGAGCGCCCGCGAGCGACTCGCCTCGAATAGCCGCTGGATGCCTCGCGGGGACACGCCGACATCGACGCGGTCGTCTGCACGGGTCGCTTCCCCCAACTCGATCAGGTACGCACGGAGTTCGCTATCAACGGTGATCCGCTCGGGAACAAGCTGGAGCTCGGGAACTGTCTCGCCATTCAGAACCGTCTGCGGGGTGGGTGTCCGTTCGGTTCGGTCGGCTCGTCGATCCAGGATGGTTCGCATCTCGCCGGTGTCCGGGTAGCCGAGTTCTGTTTTCAGGATGAACCGATCCCGCTGAGCCTCCGGGAGTGCGAACGTTCCCTCCTGTTCGACCGGGTTCTGGGTGGCGATGACGAAGAACGGTTTCGGTAGCTGATACGTCGTCCCGTCGGCCGAGACCTGCCCTTCGGACATCGCCTCGAGCAACGCGGCCTGTGTCTTCGGCGGCGCGCGGTTGATCTCGTCGGCTAACACGACGTTCGCAAAGACCGGGCCTTCAGCGAACTCGAATTCGCCGCGCTTCTCGCGGTAGACGTGCGAGCCGGTGATATCGCCGGGAAGCAGATCCGGCGTGAACTGGATGCGGTTGAACGAGAGTCCCAATGCGGTGGCGAAGCTCCGCGCGGTGAGCGTCTTTCCGGTTCCTGGGACATCTTCCAACAGGACGTGCCCCCGGGAGAGGATGCCCGTCAATACCGTCTCCAGGATATCGTCATCGACGACGACAACCTCGCCGATAGCGTCGATGACGGCCCCACACATCTTCGATGCCTCCGCTGGGTCCATACAAGATGGCTTGCCCTGAACGTATTTCAATCCCCGAGACGATTCGTGAGAAGTATCCGGAACACCCGCATGAGCCCCACCTCCGCATTGTTACTCGCCAGGCTACGACTGTGGTGCGTCTCCGACAGGAGCTGTTCGCCAGTAACCCCGCTCAGCGCGACGCGCGTGCCAGGACGTTCACCGATATTCACTCAGAAAGCGCGTGCTGCACACAGCCCCCCATACCCGCAATGTATCCGTCTCCGGCCCCAATGGTAGGTACTTCCTACGATGGATGCTGTAGACTTTGACGAACCGCCAGCAAGCCCGGCGGACAGCCCCCAGTCAATTCGTTGTGCGGCGTGCGATGCAGCGCTTCAATCGCCGAGCAGGGACACCATCTCCTTCCTGTTGTTTGATCAGTTCACAATTCCGCTCGTCGGGTGCCCCGACCATCTGGATCAGTTTAGCACGGTCTGTGGGTTGACCACCGAGGATAGCGCGACCGTCTTGCAGCATCGCCCAGCCGGCGGACTCCAGTGTCCGGGCTGTCGGCACGCCGCCCACCAACCCCAACATCCCGTCATCCCGGTTGGAACCGGCGCTGTCGCGGTGCTTGCGTGCCCGATGCACCAAGACGATATCATCGGCCGGTTTCGAACCGGGTTGCGGACACAACGCCACCTTACTGCATCGCTTGCATCGCAGTGAGCGGATGGCTGTTCGCAAAATAATCTTGGGCGTGTGATGCCGATAACAGACCCGCGGTAGTGGCATGGTGGAAATTCACACCACGGGTCCACCAGATATCGGAGATAGAACATACTATATTTTTGCTTTCTTTCAGGTTCTGAGCCTATTGGGGGCATTCTCAGACGACCTACTGGATACAGCGACTACATTCAGTCAACTGCACTGTCTATGTATCATCTGCCAGTCAGCCTAATACGAACGAACACAATCCCCCGCGTATGCACTGGACTCGGCGCCGTGATCTAGAAGGCGGCAAGGAACTCGGGATTTGGCTGTTACTCGACTCCGAGGGCTCGGTTCAAGAGGAGTTGTACGTGGAGTCACACGAATATCGCGGGGGCGGATTTGATGTCTACACGGCTACACCGGATGGCGGGTGGACACACTTGGCGAAATACGAGGCCGTTGATCCGGCGTTCAGGCGGGCCAGCGAGTATCTCAAGGAGAGCCCACACCCCGTTGAAGACATATAACCGGGTGTTCAGACAGCGTATCGGGGTAGCATAGTTTATCCCTATCTGTAGGTGTCCGACTGGAAGATGTAGCGCGCCTCCCCCAAAGCGGTTCCGCGAGGTGTGGGTTGGTCTCTACCTGCATAAGTCGTCGGCGTTCGCCTCGCTGTCGCTGTGGTCGACCGATACCCCCAGATAGCCACTGATGAGCTACTTTCGCATCCCTAACGGGTTTTTGCAGTTCTTGCACAGGAACAGGTCTCTGTTCCCGAACAGCGAGATCGAACCATCCTCCTCGGCTTCGATCTCGGGAACCGAGTGGCTCTCCCCGAGTTGTTCGATCGAGTCGACTTCTTCACCGCACCCGGAGCAAGTGATAGTATCACTCATGATTAGACGAACATTTGACGCTGATAAATAACTCCGGTGAACGTGCAGATCTACTGCATTGTCAATTACCCAACTAGTACCGAACGGAGGTGGAATCGGACGGATCAAACGGAGTGCGGCCCGATATCAGAGGTCGCTGAGGGCGTCGTCTACGTCGAACGTCTCAGTCGTTGATTCACCCTCGTGACGGGTGGGGGGACCGTCGGTGGCCGACGCTGTCACGACCTCGATCCGGTCGTGATCGACCTCGTCGGTCGACAGCGTCGCCCGGTAGCGTTCGCGCTCGGTGGCCCGCCCCTCGTACGGCTCGACCGATTCGACGCCATCGACTGCGGTTTCGATGAGCAAACACATCGTCTCGCGCAATCGATCCGTCGTTTCGCACCATCCCGTCGGTTTGACTCTGGGGAGCATCTCCGTGCTCAACTGCCAGGTTTCGACCGCTATTTCGTGGTCCGTTCCGCCGTGTTCTGCTGTCACATGCCCTCACCCGAGAATCGAACTTGGGGCGGCCCACTTGAGGGTACAGCACTGCTATCGTTTTCTGCCCGCGGCGTGCAGGCGGTATCGAACTCACAGGTTCCGACCTTCCGTCAGGACACGGGACAGCCAGTAGTATCCTCCCGATGGGGGTCCCGGGGCCTCTCATCGATGGTTTCGGGCGACAGAATCTTAATTATTCTGGGGTCGACCGTCGGTGATCCGATCGTCTGTGGCGTCCAACGGAGTGTGTCGGTACGCTCAACTCGGTGTCCGTTCATGCTGAGTCACCGTGCGAACGTGTTGCCCGTATTAAACTGTTGGTGAAACTGTATTTCGGCCCGGCCGGTGACATCTCCGTTCCCCCTTGCGTTGAGTCGGCTCCGTTTCTCTCTGATCGGGTCGGACGAATCAATCGCCGGTTTTTGACGCCGGTGAGCGCCGGGGCGCGAGTAATTAGATTTAATTAGATCGCGATAAAAGACGGTAGTGTGACCAGACCGTCGACCTCGGCACCGACACCGACGCGGTACGACGGCCTGCTGGCCGCGATGCCGGCACCCCTCGTGGGCGGCGCTGCGGTAGGGTGGCTCTCTAGCATCCCGACTATCGCTGGGCTCGCTATCGGCGGGCTCGTGGCTGCGGTGCTCGTCTCCGTGTCGCTCTTTGTCGTCCCGCCGACGTGACGCCGGTAAAAAGCCGGTCAGCGTGGCACTGATGTATTTCGACTCGTCGAGAGGCTTATTTCGGCGCAACACCGGTTCCAGCAGCGACCGCAGTAAGATCGAACCGCCCGGAGTCGACCGACACACCGGCGTAAGGGTCGTCCTCAAGCAGCAACGAGCCATCGAGATCCGCATAATCGAGTAGTGGGAGCAGGTGGGCGGCGCCCGAAATCGCGGCGTCGGTCTCGATCATACACCCACACATCACGCCGAGACCGTGCGCGCGGGCCGCATGGATGACCTCAACTGCGGGCGTCAACCCGCCGGTTTTCATCAGTTTCAGGTTCACGATGTCACAGCGGTCGGCGACCGCCGGGATATCGGCGGCGGTGAGACAGGATTCGTCGGCCACGACTGGGAGCGGCGAGCGCCCGTGGACGTGCGCCAACCCCGCTGGGTCCGTCGCCGACACCGGCTGTTCGACGAATTCGACGTCGAAGGCAGAGAGTGCCCGACAGTTTCGGACCGCCTTCTTCGGTCGCCACGCTCCATTGGCGTCGACACGGATCGTCGCGTCGGGCGCGGCGGCCCGGATTGCCTCGACGATCTCGATGTCGCGATTGGTTCCGAGTTTCACCTTCAGAACTGGGTAGCCGGCCTCGACCGCCGCCGCGGCGCGGTCAGCCATCGCATCCGTTCTGTCCAGGCCAATCGTAAACGAGGTCGGCGGGCACGCCCCCTCAGCGGAGAGCCCGAGCAACCGATAGACCGGTTCGCCGAGGAGCTTGCCGGCGAGATCCCACAGTGCGATATCGACGGCGGCCCTCGCGGCCGGGTTGTCGCGAACGACATCGGTCATCCGATCCGCGATTGTCCGCCGGGCGTGGGGATCACCGACCGATTTGACGGCCGCGAGCAGCTCCGGCAACAGCGTCTCGACGGTGCCGATCGTCTCGCCGTAGTGCCGCGAGGGCGCTGCCGCCCCGTAGCCCGTTTCGCCCTCGGCCGTCAGCGTCACGACGACGTTCTCTGTCGTCGCCGTCGTTCCCCGCGAGATCCTGAACGGGACCTCAAGAGATAGGTCGACCGCCTCAAAGTTGGTTTCGATTCGCATCACTCTACCCTCCTCATTCGTCGATCAGTTCCGCAAGGATCGCGTCGGCCCCCTCGCGGACGGGGTCGACGGCTGGCACGCCGAGCGACTCGCCGTAGGCGTCGATCGCCCGTTCGGCGGGTCCCTCGTCGAGGTCGGCGGTGTTCAATGCACCACCGAGCAGCTCCGTCGGCGCGACCGCGTCGGCGAGGTCGGTGTATAGCCCCGCGACGGCGGCCGGATCGGGGATAGAGAATGACTCGTAGCCGTGGATCGCCTCGCGGCCGGCCTCGTGACAGAGGACGAGATGCTCCGGTTGGGCACCGTGGAGGATGCCGCAGGTGACCGCCGAGTACGCCGGGTGGACGATCGAACCCTGCCCCTCGACGAAGAGGTAGTCGTACTCCTCGGCGCGCTCGCAGATCGATCGCTCAACCGCCCCGTTGGTGAAATCGCTCACCGTCCGGTCGATCGGAATCCCGCCGCCGGCGAGCACGATGCCGGTCTGGCCGGTCGGGACGAACCCCGCGTTCATCCCGGCCTCGCGGGCGGCCTCGACAAGTTCCAGCGTTGTCGTCATCTTGCCGGTCGAACAGTCGGTCCCGACCGTCAGGACCACCTCGACATCGAGGTCGCGAACGATCCCCTCGGCGACGGTGAGATTTTCCGGCGGCGTCCGAACATCGCGCAACTGGACGCCGTACTCCTCGGCCAGCGCCGCGAACTCCTCGTCGTCGCCGAGAAAGTAATGAAGGCCCGAGACGACGTCCGCCCCACGTTCGATCGCCGCACGAACGTCCGGCCGCCAGGACGCCTCGAAACCGCCGCCGATGGGGGCGATCCCGATCAACAGGGCGTCGAACTCGGGGGCGTCATCGACTCCGTCGACGACCGGCACGTCGTCCGCCCCGACGCCGGGAAGCTGATCGCCGACAGTAGTCCCCGCGGTCTTGCGATCGAGGACCGCGACGACCTCCTGATCGCCGTAGCGGAGGACGCCGACCGCCGTCTTGGCCCGGTCGGGAAACTGCTCGTGGGCAAGGATTACGACTCGCATGCATACCCGGAGGCCGCCGCCGGTTATAATTCCACTACTCCGAAACTACGGAGCGGTCGGGTGTCGGATGCGTGTGCCGTCGAGCCGGATGCAGCCCGGACGCCGACGAGAGCGTCACAGCCCGTAGAGGCGGACGGACCAAAAGTCCGAAAAGGCCTCGGCCAGCGCCGACTCCGGTTTCCCGGTCGCGTCGACGGCAGCCGTCGCGTCGGCGTCGAACTCACCGATCAGCCGGCGGTCGCCGACTACGTAGCGTTGGTCCGGGTCGACCGAATCAAGCGTCTTCGAGCACTTTTCGACGTGGGTGGCGATCTGCTCGTCCCGAAGCCGCTCGAAGCGCGCCTGCGAGAATCCGCCCTTGGAGTGATCGCTTTTAATCGGGCTCTCGAAGCCCTCGTAGGCGACGCGCTCGTCGCCCTCGTAGACGCCGACCGCAAAGATGTCCGACCGGACGAGCGCCAGCGCGAACCGTCCGGTCGGGCGAAACCACGAACGGTCGAGACGCGGCGTCGAGGCTTGCTCGATGAACGGGTCGGGGGTCACAGGGGGTCGAAGCGCCACCGCGAGCAGGCCAGCGTCGTCGGCACAGACGATACACGGGGCCGCCCGCCCGACCAACGGGGCCCGCTCCCCGAGCAGGTCGCGCACCGCCGCCGGAGGATCGTCCTCCACGACGGCGGTGAGCACGCTCTTGGGCCCCCCCTCGAAGGACGCGAGCCGATCGAGGACCGCGTCTGTGCGGCCGCCACGGAGGGTCTCCTCGTGTCTGAATCCAACTGAGGCGGCGTCGTCGGCTGCCGATCCGGCCGCCTCAACTCGGCCCTCAAGACCGGCGATCCGATCCTCGAGGCGGTTCGCGCGCTCCTCAGCGGCCTGCTTGTCGCTGACCGCGTCGGCGCGGCGCTCGCTTTCAGCTTCGAGGCGGGCTTCCAGCCGGTTGCGGCGCTCCTCAAGCGCCTCGATCCGCTCTTTCAGTTCGGTCCGGCCGAGAAGGTCGTCGAGCATCGCCGGACCGAGGGGCGCCGCCGATTAAAATCCCGCGGGACCGTCGGGATCGAACTCAAGCAGTTGGCGAGCGCGGTCGGCTTTCGCGAGAAACACTTCCCTGAGTGCCGGGGGGTTATCTGTCCCAGTCGCCGAGAGGGCTGACTCGGGCAGCGCCACGGTCCGACCGGGAACGTCGTCGGCTCCGTGGACCGCGACGTGCGTCGAACCGATCTTCATCACGAGTGGCTCGTCATCGGACTCATAGAGTTGTTCGGCAACCTGTTCGTGATGATCGCGATTGATAACAGCCCGGTCACCGACGTAGGGCTCGACGTAGAGCCGCCCCAGGTAGTAGCCGCTTGAGAACTGTTCGAACATGCGGTCATGTGAATGTTATGTGTTAACACATATAAGCGTTACTCGAAATTTAGCTCCCGTTACCGGTAGCGTCGCGGGATCAGCCTCATCGAACGAGGCAGAAAAAGGAGTATAAACGATTTCGAGCGCGCTCGCCGGCTCGATCGGGTCGGTTGAACGGTCCGAACGGTGCGGGGGTTTTTATCCGATACCGGACTTATTCACAGGCAATGCACCGAGGTACGGCCGGTGTCTGCGTGCTCACCGCGCTCGTCGCTGTTGGAGTAGTCTCGCTGGCCGGTGTAGCCGGCCCCGTGGGCGCGGCCGAGGCACCCGACAACGGCACCCAACGCGCCCAGAACGCCTCACTCGGCACCGAGATTTCGTCGTTCATGCAGGCGAGCAGCGCGGAGACGGAACGGGAAGTCGAGGACGGCCGATTCGAGGCCGCGATGAACCGGACCGACGACGAGGCGGCGCGGCAGGCACTGGTCGAGGAGCGCCTCGCCAGACTTGAGGAGCGACACGAACAGTTGCGCACGCGGCGCGAAGAACTGGGTGACACACCCGATGTCCGGAACCGCTCAATCGCGACACGCGTCGCCGTCGGTGCCTCAGGGCTAAAACGATCGCTCGACGAGGCCGAGAGGGCGGCCGTCAAAACCGGCGTCAACGACGAACGGGTGGCCAAACTCCGGTCGAACGCGAGCGCGATGACCGGGCCCGAGGTCGCCGAACTGGCGCGCGGTCTGGCGGGACCGCCAGGGGGAGACAACGGCCCGCCGGAGGACAGTCGGGCCGGACCTCCCGGAATGCAGGGTCCACCGGACGGAAACGCGTCGGATTCGGCGCCCGGACCAGGAGCCGGTACCCGCGGCGATGGACCGCCCGACGATGCCCCGCGAAACGGATCTCGCGGCGACGCTTCAGACGGCAAACCGGCTGACAACGCCGACAGTGGGAGGCCGCCAGACGACACATCCGATGACAGACCACCCGACGACACATCCGGCAATGGACCCCCCGACGACGCCCCGGAAAGCGGGCCGTCGGACGATGCGACCCCGAATGAATCGTCCGATAGCGGTTCAGGAGCGTCGTCGGGGGGTGACTCCAACGGTGAAGGGGCCGGGTCGGAGGGTGACTCCAACGGCAGCGATTCGGAGGGGTCGAACGACGGCCAGGGGTCTTCTAAGAGCGGAAACGGTCAAGAGGGCGGCGGCGCGGCGGCTGGATCGGATCGCGGCTCCGGAACGGACGACCGTGAGTCCGAGCCCGATAGCGCACCCGATGGAGAGGAAACCACACCGAGTGAAGGGGAGAACACACCTGGTCGATCCGGAGGCGGCCCCGGATCGACGGAGTAATCGCCGGTGCTAAATGCATCTTTACCCCCACACCGAATGGCGGGACCGATGACCCGAACGTTGATACCGGATAAACGTCAACCGGGAGGTATGCCCGATATACTCGCGGAGAACCTCTCGGATAAAGAGGTCATGGGATCGGACGGGGCCAGCCTCGGCACCCTGTACAACATCACGATGGATCTAAAAACGGGGACGCTCCAACATCTCGTGTTGGACCCCAACCAGCGGGCGGGCGACCTCGAGTTTGAACGCGACGACGCGGGGAACTACCGGGTCCCGGTCACCCGCGTCCAGGCCGTAAAGGACACGATCGTCATCGATCGCTGAACCACGTATGCACGTTCTCGATTCGTCGGCATTTATCGACGAGTACACGACTGACGAGCCGATCGCGACCATCCCGATGGTTCGGGAGGAACTTGAGGATGAGGCAGGCTATCGCTTCGACGCGCTCGAGGGTTCCGGAATGCGCATCCACATCCCGGATCCCGAAACGGTCGATCGGGTCGAACGCGCCGCCCGCGAGACGGGTGACTCCGAGACGCTCTCACGGACCGACGTTCGCCTGCTCGCGACCGCCTTCGAGTTGGACGCCACGCTCGTCACCGATGACTACGCGATGCAAAACGTCGCCGAGAAACTCGACGTCAGCGTCGATGTCATCGCGCAGGATGGCATCGACGAGCACCGCGACTGGAAGTTCCAGTGCCAAGGGTGCGGTCGCATCTTCGATGAAAACCACGACCGCTGTGAGATCTGCGGCAGCGGGCTCGAACGGAAGCGGCCTTAGCCGTTCCGGCGAGGCGTCTCACCGTCGAGTTCCTCGAGCCCGACCTCGACCAACTGCGTGAGGACCTTCTCTTCCGTCATCCCGTACGTTGTCGCGAGCGCTTCGATCCGGCGCGCGAGACGGTCGTCGCACTCAAGACGATAGCTCGGCATGCGGCTGGGTATGTCACGTGTTCACATAAACATGTGTCAGACGTTCGACGTACGCACAAATCCGGACGGACAGGCTTAATCAGCCGTCGCCCCAAAGTCTTCCACATGAGCGAACCATCCGAAACAGCGTCGCCGGGGCGTGTTGTCGGTGCGATGACGGTGCTCGGCGCCATCGGTCTGCTTGTCGGGTTCCTCCTCGGGATGGTCACCTTCGGGCTCATCGGGACGCCGCTGTCGCTGTCGGTCGAAGCCCCTCCCGGGCAGTTGCTGTTCACGCTCGGGACATATCTCGGTCTCGCCGCGGTGGGGGGATTCTATCTCCTCCGGTACGAGTTGGGCCTCTCGTTCGTCAGGGTCAGGCGGCCGACGCTCGGCGACATCGGCGTCGCTGCCGCGACTGTCCTTGGACTCCTCGCGCTTGCCATCGCGCTGCCGACCCTGATCGAGCGCCTCGGCCTCCCGCTGGCCGATCACAGCATCGCGGACAGTATCGAAGCGAACCCCGCTATCGCCCTGATCTTCCTGCCACTTTCGGTGTTCGTCGTCGGCCCCGCGGAGGAGTTCCTGTATCGGGGCATCATCCAGACGCGGCTCACGTCTGTCTTCGACACCGGGGGCGCGGTCGCGGTCGCGGCGCTCATCTTCGCCGCCATCCACTTTTTCGCGTATCTCGATCCCGCGAACGTCCCCGGAACAATCGTGACGGTGTTTCTGTTGTTGCTTCCGCTCGGCGCCATCCTCGGGTCGGTCTACGAGTACAGCGACAACCTCGTTGTTCCGGCGCTCGCCCACGGATTCTACAACGCGATCACGTTCGGGCTGAGTTACGCCGAGACCGTCGGACTGTTCTAATATCGGAAGGACTGTTTTCGGGGGTCAACTACTCGACACGCCGGACTGTCTTGTCCGCGACCGCCGCCGCCTCCTCGAACTCGCCGCCGCCCAACAGGCCGCGGGCGGCCCGCTTGCCCCACTCGACGGCCGGCTGGGTGAACGTCTCGACGCCCGCGAGTTCACCGACGAGGATGCAGGCGGCTTCCAGTTCGTACAGCAACTGGCCCACGCTCTCGGCGTCGAGGCGGTCAATCTCGAGGCGGACGTTCGCCTGCCCCGCCGCAGCCAGGGAGGCCTCGGTTGCTTCGAACTCCGCGTCGAGGAGGCCCCCGAGCGTGCCGCCGCCCAGGTACGACAGCGACTTGATGTCAGTCTCCGGGATCGGCTCGTCCGCGCGCTTGCGGGGTCGCAACAGCGTGACAAGCTTGTCCGTTCGGCCCGCCCGGTACAGCTGCAGTTGGGAGTGTTGATCCGTCGCGCCAAGGGCCCGGACGGGCGTCTGTCCGAGGCCGTCCTTGCCGAGGCTTTCGGCCCACAATTGGGCGAACCACTCCGCGAGCGGTTCGAGCGCCTCGGCGTAGGGGATGAAGACGTTCGTCGTCGCCCCGCGGGTCTCGAGGGCGTATGCGACCGCCCCGTAGGCGTAGGCGGGACACTCAAAAAGCGATGGGGACAGCGCCGCCCGCCCCGCCGTCCCACCGTCTAAGATCGCCTCAATGTCACACCCGAGGGCGGCCGCGGGCACCAACCCGACGGCCGACAGCGCCGAGAACCGGCCGGGGACGCCGTCGGGAACCGGGCATCTCGGCAGGTCGTGTTCGTCGGCTAAATCCTGGAGCGGCCCCGAATCGCCGGTCGTGACGACCGTCCGATCGGTCCAGTCGACGCCCGCCTCGGCCATCGCCTCCCGGACGACGAGGAAGTTCGCAAGCGTTTCGGCGGTCGTCCCCGACCGCGAGACGACGTTGACGAGCGTCGACCCAAGCGGGAGGTCCGCGAGGAGGTCGCGGGTCCGCGCCGGATCGACGTTGTCGAGGCTGTAGTGTTCGGAGCAGCCGAGCGCCGCCGTGATCGTCTCCGCACCGAGGGCCGATCCACCGATGCCGACCGTCAGGACGGCCTCGGGATCGAATCCCTCAAGCGCCGACCTGATCGCCCCGGGATCGGTATCTTCGGGGAGCGCGAGGCTCGCGTAGCCGAACTCCCGGTCGTCGGTCCCCGTTGCGATCCGGTCGTGCGCCCCCTGGACGCGGTCGTTGAGCCGTTCGAGCGACTCCTCGGAGACGCCCGTGACCGCCTCCGAAGCCAGCGCGTTACCGAAATCAACGTTCATGACTGTACCGGGGTAGCGGCCCGTAAAATCGTTGGCAATGCGGCCCGGGTGTACATACGTCCGAACGACACATTCGATTCAATATATAAGTGGCCGCGAGCACGGCTCGGGGGGTTTATAAACACCGCGGGGATAGTCCCGAGCGGCGTATAAATCGACCACCGTATCGTCGCGGTCGCCCGAAACCCCGAAGAGTATCGGGTGTCTTCGTCCCTACATGACGGCAGGAAACGCCGATGGAACGGGCGTGGCCGTGGTTGAGGGACGGTTCGTGGTCACCCACGCCGACGAGGCCTCGGCGGTCTTAAAAGACATCGACCGCGGCGGGGTCCACACGCTTGGTGACAACCCGGGCGTCGACCCCGAGGAGGTAATCGAGGGAACCCTCGAGCCGGAGCCGCCCATGGCTGTGACGTACCGGATTGCCGAGATCGAAGCCCGGCGGCAGCTCTCCATCGATGAGAGCCCTGAACCGCCCACCCGACAGGAACGCCGCCTCGCGGCTGAACAGGGCGTCGGTGAGGTGACAAGACGGGAGCGCGCCGGGACCGGGGAGTTGCACATCCTGACAGTACCCGAAGAGGAGACCGAGGCCGCGATCGAGGACGTCCTGACCGACGAGGCGACGCTGGCCCGGGCGGCCCGCATCGGTGTCGGCCGTGTCGAAGTCCGTAGCGAGCCGGGGGTCGTGAGCGTCCGGTATATGCCATAGGAATGAAAGAGTTCCCCTCCATCCCCCGGGTGGCGGACGCCCCCGATGGGCTGTTCGAATCGGGGCACCTCTGGGTACTTGAGAAGATCGACGGCGCAGCCCTCCGGTTCCAGCTCCGCGAGTCGGGGGCGATCCGCTTCGGCGATCGGAACCGCGTCTACGACGACCCTGAAGCGATCCCGGCGCCGTACGAGCACGCCGTCCGACACGTCCGCGAGCGTCTCGACCGCGGGGCGCTCCGAAACGCCGTCGACGACGTCGAGTCGGTCGTCTTCTTCGGCGAGGCGACCCACCGCCACACGATCGAGTACGACTGGGACCGGCTGCCGTCGTTTCTCGGCTTCGACATCTGGTCCGAGAGCGAGGGGTCGTTCCGGCCGCCCGGGGCCGTCCACGGTATCTTCGAGCGGCTGGGCCTCGAGCCGGTCAACGCAGTTGAACGAGAACTCCACACGCGGGACTTCGATCCCAAATCGTACGCTGTCCCGATGTCCGCGTGGTACGACGGTCCAGCCGAGGGCGTCGTGATCCGGAACAAGCGTGGGGGGTGGGCGAAACTGCTACACCCTGACTTTCGGGAGGTCCACGAGACGACCCCGGTCGACGCGCCGGCCGAGGAGTTAGCGGAGTCGTACGCCACGGACCGGCGTTTCGAGAAACTCGCACACGAACACGACGGGCGCGATGTCACATTTGAGACGCTGTACGACCGGGCGCTGATGGACATCGTTCGCGAGGAACACAAGCGACTGTATCACGGCTCTTCGTCGGTCGATTTCCCGGCGTTCCGGTCGGCGGTCGCGGCGCGGACACGGGCGTTCTTGAACGAGAGTACCGAGTAGAAACCGTTTTGTGTACGACCGCGCGACGTAGCAATGGGAACCGCACGACCGCAAATCCGACTCGCCGGCCGGTTGGCCGGCTTGGGATTGCGGTAGTGCCGGCGCGGACGTTGCGGGCGACGCCCGAGGCGGAACGCGCCGTACGCGAGCGGTCTGTGCAGTTCCAATCAGAGATAACAATGGCACGAATGCACTCACGCCGTCGCGGGTCGTCCGGTTCGGACCGCCCCACGGCAGACGAACCACCGGAGTGGAGCGAGGTAGACGAAGCGGCGATCGAAGAGCGGGTCGTCGAGTTGGCCGAGGCGGGCCACGACCCCAGCCAGATCGGCCTGAAACTGCGCGATGAGGGCGTCCAGGGCGTCCCGGTCCCGGATGTCAAACTCGCCACGGGCAAGAAGGTCACCGAGATTCTTGAGGAACACGACGCGGTCGGCGACCTCCCCGAGGACCTCCGAAACCTGATGGAGCGCGCGGTCGGCCTGCGCGATCACATGGAGCGAAACCCCGGCGACGCACAGAACAAGCGGGCGCTCCAGAACACCGAGTCGAAGATCCGACGCCTCGTCGACTACTACCGCGGCGACAAACTCGACGAGTCGTTCACCTACGAGTACGACGAAGCGAAAGAGCTGCTGGAGTAATCCCATGTCGGCCGCCGGTCACTCGGAGGACGGACGCCCGCGCGCCGCGGCAGCGCTCGCCGACGCCGACTTCGTTCGGCTCGTCGGAACCGCCGACGGCGACGCAGTCGCAGCCGCTGGGCTCCTCGCCCGAGCGCTCGATGCCGCGGGCACACCATACCAGGTTAGCCTCGCGGCCGTCCCCGAGCCCCCGGCGACCGACGCCGACTGTACCGTCGCGGTCGGTCACCCGACCGGCGACCTGACGCTTGAGGGCGACGCTCTCGCCCTCGAGGCGGCCGCCATCGTCGCCGAACTCGCCTCCGAGGCAGTGGATCCCGAACTCGCACTCGCCGGCGCGATCTGTGCGGGCGTCGAGCCCTCGGGGCACCTCCTAGAGGCGGCCGACCTCGATCGACGCCCCGGCGTTGCGATCCCGACCGACGACCGGATCGAAGGGCTCGCCGCCTCGACGCTCGTTCACGCCCCGTTTTCGGGGGATGACGAAGTCGTCGAGGCGGCACTTGAGGAGTTCGACGAGCAAGACGGCCGCGAACTCGCCTCCTTGGTCGCACTATCAGCGATCGAGGAGGCGCCGCCACGAGCCGCCGAAGCGGTCGAGCGCGCGCTTCGACCGTACGTCACAGAGCGCTTCGGGACGCTTGGCGGGTTTGCGGACGTCCTCGATGCGGTTGCCCGGGAGCGGCCCGGAACCGGAATCGCGCTGGCGCTCGGCCACGAGGTTGAGACTGCGGCACTTGAGTCGTGGCGCACCCACGGCAAGCGGGCCCACAGGGCGCTTCGAGCGGCTAACACCGGCCGCTACGAGGGCGTCTACGTTCTCCGGCTCGATGCGGGGTCGCCGGCGTTTTTGGGCACGGTCGCCCGACTCGGTCTCTCATATCGCTCACCCGAACCGGTCGCGCTTGCGGTGACAGACGGCGCAGCGGCGGCGGTCAGCGAGACATCGGTCGAGACCCCAGTGCGGGCGGCCGCGGGCGAACTCGACGGCCGAGCGACAGTACGGAACGACCACGGGACAGCGACCTTCGACGGGACGGTTGCGGGCTTCACCGCGGCGTTCAGGGGGGCCGTATGACCGACGCGACCCGGCGGGCGACGATCCGGACGGTCCACGACCGACCGCGGGTGATCGCCGACGCGATCACGCCGGACAACACCGACGAGGTCTCGACGCGCGTCGAGGCCGAGAGCGCCCCCAATGATGCGCCGAACAACGGCTCGGGGGCCGTCGTCACGACGATCGAACGGGACGGAACCGGCGGCCTCCGGACGACGGTCGACGACTACGTCTCGAATCTCACAGTTGCACAGCGAATAACCGACACCACAACCCAATCATGAGCGAACGTTCAGTATCCAAACGGAAACAGGAGAAGCGATGGTACACCGTGATGGCCCCAGAGATGTTCGACCGGGCCGAACTCGGCGAGACACCCGCGGACGAGCCCGAACAGGTCTACGACCGCACCATCCAGACGACCCTCGGGGAACTGCAGAATGACCCGAGCGAAAACAACACGAAGCTGACCTTCCAGATCACGGATGTCGGCAGCGACACCGCCTACAGCGAGTTCATCCAGCACGAACTCACCCGTGACTACCTGCGCAGCCTCACCCGTCGTGGCACCTCGAAGGTCGACGCCTTCATCACCGTGTTGACGACGGATGACTATCGAGTGCAGGTGCAGCCCGTCGCCTACACGACGAAGAGCGCAGACCACAGCCAAGAGCACGCCATCCGGCGGACGATGATCGACCTCGTCGAGGAAGCTGCGGAGGAGCGTACCTTTGAGGGGCTTGTCGACAGCATCGTTGAGGGACGGCTCTCTTCAGCGATCTACGGCGAGGCGAAGACGATCTACCCGCTCCGACGCGTCGAGGTTCAAAAGACCCGCGTCGAGGCCAAACCCGAGGAGATCGCCGCCGAGCAGGAGGCGACCGTCGGCGTCGACGAGGACGCCTAACCCGCTTTCGAGTGTCGACGTTCTTTTGTCTACACCCCAGAGCGGCCGCGCCGGTCCGGAGACCCGGCAACTGATATACGACCGCCGCCACTTCGGCGTATGCTCATCACGCTCGAGGGGATCGACGGGGGTGGAAAGACGACCATCGCCGAGGCGCTCGCGGAGGACTTCCCGGCCGATCGGTCCGTCTTCACCCGGGAGCCGACCGACTCGTGGTACGGCGATTCGGTCGAGCGCTCGATCGCCAACGACGACGCGGACCCGCTGGCGGAGTTGTTCCTGTACACGGCCGACCACGCGGACCACCTCTCCCGCGTCGTTCGGCCCGCCCTCGAAGCCGGACAGGTCGTCGTCTCGGATCGGTACTCCGATTCTAGGTACGCCTACCAGGGCGCGACGCTGGCCGGGACGCTCGACTCGCCGATGGAATATATACGGTCAGTCCACGAGCCGTTCACCCGGCCGCCCGACGCGACACTGTATCTCGACCTGCCGGCCGAACTCGGTGCCGAACGGGCGGGCGCGACGAACAAGTTCGAGGCCGAAGCGTACCTGAAAGATGTGCGGACGAACTACGAGCGGCTGATTGAGGCGGAGCCGGATCGGTTCCACCGAATCGACGCGACCCAACGCCGCGAGGACGTCGTCGCGGAGGCGCGTGCCGTTGTCTCCGAGCTGCTCGGGTAGCCGTTCGGAGCTTGGCGAGTGGTTGTTTCTGACATTTGGGCGTCGAAACGTGCGTTGGTCGGCGACGAGATGTAGAGACCGTCGCAAGAACTTCGTGCCTCGGGCGCTCAATTGAAACGGTATGACAGAACAAGCGCTCGCGGACCAGGCGTGTGAGGCGTGTACGAGCGACGACGACCCCCTCGCCGGCGAGGAGTTGAACTCGCTGCACGGGCGAATCGACACCGATGTCTGGGAGATCGTCGACGAGCACCATCTCGAGGGGAACTACGAGTTCGAGGATTTCCGGGACGCTCTCGAGTTCACCTACGAGATCGGCGAGCTTGCCGAAGAAGAGTGGCACCATCCCGACATCCAACTCGCGTGGGGCGAGGTGGGCGTCGAGATGTGGACACACAAGATCGACGGCCTCCATCGCGCCGACTTCGTGATGGCGGCCCGGATGGATCGCATCCACGAAGCGTACGCGCCGGAGTCGTAACTGTTGCCGACCGATTTCACGGCTAGCTGGCCGTCGAATACGAGCCGTTAATAAACCATCGAGCACGCGTTTTTGAAAGCCGGAGTCAAAACGTACGGTAATCGGCGGCCCCAGGGGTTTATTCCAGACAGACGTACGTTTTGGTGTCCGCCACGTCGTCGAGTTCCCGCACTCGCGTCGCAACGGAGTTGATAATATCGTACACCTCCGTCGATTCGGCCTCTACGATCACATCGAAGTCGCCAGCGACGACGCTCGCGACGGAAACGTGGTCAAACCCGGCCAGCCGTTCGGACAGCCCCGCGGCATCGCCGGTGGCTGCTTTCACCATAATAAACGAGCGCACCATAGGCTGTAGTGATTATCCATTATAAAAAAGCTTTCCCGCCGTGCGGCCGCTGTCGCCGGTCGTATCCAGTCCGTGTACAGAATAGTTCGGTCCATTCGCGCAGGTCCGTCTGCCTCCGTCCAAGCGGGGCTGCCGACAGGTCGGCAGCCTGCGGAACACACCGTCGCCGGCATGCGAAAGAGTAACATTATTGCATCCGGTCGTCGTAGGAAGACCATGAAGTTCATCATCGTGGGTGCCGGCCGCGTCGGAATGCGAACCGCACGAGTGCTCGCGGAGGAGGACCACGAGTCCGTACTGATCGAGCCTGACCAGACGAAGGTTGAGCGACTGCGTAACTCCGGGTTCGAGGTCGTCCAAGGGGACGGAAGCAACGAGGAGACGCTGCTCGAACTGGACCTCGAAACGGCCGACGGGGTCGCCGGCCTCACCGGCGATCTCGCCACCAACTTTATCGCTTGCATGATCGGGAAACGCCACGGCTGTCGGACCGTCGCACGGGTCGACAACGACGATCACGAGTACGTCGTCGGCAAGTACGCCGATTCGGTCGACGAGGTCATCTACCCCGAGCGCCTCGGCGCGATCGCCGCCAAGAACGCCCTCGTCGGCGGGAGCGTTCGGGCGGTCGCGGACATTGCGCAGAATCTTCAGTTGCTCGAACTCACCGTCACGCCTGGGTCACCGATGCGGGGCTACTCGTTGTCGGAACTGGAACTCCCTGCGGACGCCCGGGTGCTCGCGTTCGGCAAGGATGGCCACCAGCTCCAGCTCCCGAACGCGGACGCCTCGCTCGAGGTCGGCGACCGCATCGTCGCGATCGCCGACTTCGACGTCCTCCGGGAAGTCGAACAGATCATCGTCGGTGAGACCGACCGCGCGCTCGCACACGGTGGTGTCTAAGATGGTCCTCGCCTACGTGATGGTCAAAGCCCACACCGGCGAAGCGGGGCAACTCCGCGACGACATCGAGGGGATCGACGGCGTCGTTTCCGCACACATCGTTGCCGGCGATGTCGACATCATCGCAAAGGTCGACGTCGACTCCCCGGGCGGGGTAAAGGAGATTGCCGCCGACGGCGTCCAGGCAATCGACGGCGTTGAAGACACGCACACGTACCTCGCGATGGAATGACTACCTGGGCGCTGTGAGGCTCACGACGGTCGTAGTAGTCCAATAAAAGTGGTCGATCCGAAACGAAGCGTCGTCGGCCACAATGCGGCCGACGAAAGCGCTCTATTGTCGGACGAGGTTCGTCGCGCGGGGTCCTTTCTGCGAGGACTCGATATCGAACTCGACGTCTTGGCCCTCTTCGAGGTCGGGGCCGCCGACATCCTCCATGTGGAAGAACACGTCTTCGTCGTCGTCTACCGCGTCGTCGTCAGTCGAAATGAAACCGTAGCCGCCAGTGTCGTTGAAGAAGTCAACAGTACCGTTTGCCATTACGACCTACACTTTGACCGAGTCCGATATAATCCTTCCGAGAGTCGGGGTACCACGGCTCCTCCGCTACCGTCGTCGCTGAGGACGGGTCTGAGCACCGGATAAAAGGACAGGTGTGCAAAGCATTTATATAATGAGTAGGCAAATCATATAAGCGTAATGCCAGGGCCCACCCGACAGCGAGAGCGCACCAGCGAAGAGGAGACGGAAACGGAGGATGAAACCGGCTGTCCCGAGTGCGAGTCGGACTCACTGGTGCGGAGCGCCGACGGGGGCGGCGAACTTGTCTGTGAGGACTGCGGGCTTGTTATCGAAGAGGAAAATATCGATCGGGGGCCGGAGTGGCGGGCGTTCAACCACTCCGAGCGCCAATCAAAGTCCCGCGTCGGCGCGCCGACGACCCAGACGATGCACGACAAGGGGCTCACGACACAGATCGACTGGAAGGATAAGGATGCATACGGTCGATCGATCTCCTCGGAAAAACGCTCACAGATGCACCGCCTCCGGAAGTGGCAAGAACGGATCCGAACAAAAGATGCGGGCGAACGGAACCTGCAGTTCGCGCTCTCGGAGATCGACCGGATGTCCTCGGCGCTTGGGGTCCCCCGGTCAGTCCGTGAGGTCGCCTCGGTCATCTACCGCCGCGCGCTGGACGACGACCTGATCCGAGGACGCTCAATCGAGGGCGTTGCGACCGCCGCGCTGTACGCCGCCTGCCGGCAGGAAAACATCCCGCGCAGCCTTGACGAGGTTGCCGAGGTCGCCCGGGTCGAACAGAAAGAGATCGGGCGGACGTACCGGTATATTGCACAAGAACTCTCGCTCGGGCTCAAACCCGTCGATCCCGTACAGTACGTTCCGCGCTTCTGTTCGGAACTCGGCCTGAGCGAGGAGGTCGAACAGAAAACCCGCGAGATCATCGAGGTGACTGCCGAGAAGGGGATGCTCTCGGGGAAGTCGCCGACCGGTTACGCCGCCGCGGCAATCTACGCGGCGTCGCTTTTGTGCAACGAAAAGAAGACCCAACGCGAGGTCGCCGAGGTCGCCCAGGTCACCGAAGTGACCATCCGGAACCGCTATCAAGAGCAGATCGAGGCGCTCGGCATCCACTGATTGGCCCCGCCCGAGCCATCGAGCAGTCTCGTTCAGTCGCTGTTTTTTGCCGTTGTCGCCGCCAACACGGTTACGTCCGTGAGTGCCCTACCCGTGAGTGATGACTGTTTCGGAGCCGCCGAGCCGCGAACGAATCGGACAAACATCTTCGGAGGCGGTCGCCGGACTTAGCTCGGGGGTGACGACGACCGGGGAGCAGTGAGAGCGGTTCGACGTCGAGGCCCCCGGCCGCGGCGACATCATCGGCCACCTGCCGGCGTGCACGGCAGCCGACGTCGAGGCCGCGTTCGAGCGGGCGGATGGGGCCGGGGACGCTTGGGGCGACAGATCCCCGGCTGAGCGGGCCGAGGTGTTCGTCCGGTATCACGACCTCCTCTTCGAGAACCGCGAGGAACTCCTCGACATTGTCCAACTCGAAACTGGGAAAGCCCGGCGACACGCCCACGCTGAGGTCCTCGACGTAGCAATGACGGCCCGATACTACGCATATCGGACGGCATCGTTGCTTGAGTCCGAGCAACGACAGGGGGCGCTTCCGGGTCTGACAGCGACAGAGGTCCACCGTCACCCGATCGGAACCGTTGGTATCATTTCGCCGTGGAACTACCCCCTGACGCTGTCGATCTCCGACATCGTGCCCGCACTCTTGGCCGGCAACGGCGTCGTGCTCAAACCGTCCGAGGAAACGTCCTACACCTCGTTGAAAGCCGCGGAGCTGCTCTACGAGGCCGGGGTCCCGCGGGACTGTTTTCACGTCGTCACAGGCTTCGGCCCTGATCTTGGCGAGCCGCTCGTCTCGGCGGCCGACCACGTCTGTTTCATAGGCTCAACCGAGACCGGGCGGATCGTCGCCCGGACCGCGGGCGAGACGCTCACCGACTGCTCGCTCGAGTTGGGCGGTAAGAATCCCGCCATCGTCCGGCCCGACACCGACGTTGAGCGGGCGGCCGAGGGGCTCGTGCGCGGCTGTTTCGCCAATGCTGGACAACTCTGTCTCTCGATAGAACGGATCTACGTCCACGAATCGGTCCGCACGCGGTTCCTCGACGCTTTCGTGGACACGGCCGAGTCGATGCGTCTTGGAGTCGGGCCGGCGTTCGACATCGACATGGGGAGTCTGGTGTCCGAGAGCCACCTCTCGAAGGTCGAGGCCCACGTCGAGGAGGCCAAGCGTGAGGGTGCGACAGTTCTGACTGGCGGGCGCACACGGCCCGATATCGGTCCTTACGTCTACGAGCCGACGGTACTGACCGGCGTCGACGGATCAATAACGCTTCGCAACGAGGAGACGTTCGGCCCGGTTGTCTCCGTCTACGGATACGGCGACGACGAGGCCGTTGAACGCGCCAATGAGACTGAGTATGGGCTGAACGCCTCGATCTGGACCGAGGACACGGGGCGCGGCCGCGAACTCGCCGCCCGCATCGAGGCGGGGACCGTAAATATAAATGAAAGCTACGCCGCGGCGTGGGCCTCGCTGGACGCCCCGATTGGCGGGATGGGCGACTCGGGGATCGGCCGTCGACACGGACCGGAAGGGCTGCTTCGGTTTACGGAATCGCAGACAGTTGCGACACAGCGAGGCCCCGCGTTTGCCGCCCCGGACGGGGTGCCCTACTGGCTGTACGCGAAACTGCTGGACGCGACGATGGCGTTTCGCCGGCGCGTCCCGGGGCTTCGGTAGCACTCCGAGTTCGTTCACGGGAGCCTTCAGTTGAGGGCAACGAACAGACTCCCCGGCCAATCGAGTACGCAGGTAGTCAGTTTCATCAGAAATTATAAAACGTGTAGATGCTGGATTCCAAAATGTCTGATATATCGTTTGGATATATGCGGATAGAATAGCCATATGGCGGAAAATTACTTATACTGGTAGACACATGCATAGGATATGCCGGCAGACTCTCAGCGCACGTCCAGATCACACACGGAATACACACACAATCGCACGCGCTGCCCCCGGTGTGGAAGCCATCTTCCCACCCCCGAATCGCCACGGAGCGACGGGGGCTGTCTGAACTGCACGTCGGGGTAGCGCCCGGTTTCTCTCGTGGAACGCCCAAGGTTACGTTTCGGCCCTCAACCGCGCTTCTCGTCGAGAATGAGTCGGGTCTTCGTCGAGACGACATCGTTGAGTTCGCGCGCGCGAGTGATCAGGTCGTTGAGCGTCCCCGTGTCGGTCGTGTCGGCGACGACAACGACATCCTCCTCGCCAGAGACCTGCCAGACGAAGTCGACCTCCGTCCATTCGGCCATCCGCTCGGACATCGCGCCGGTGTCGACGTCGACCGCAACCCCGATCTCCACCATCGCCTTGACGTTGCCCGTCCGCGTCGCAACAGTAAAGCGCTCTATAACGCCAGACTCAAGAAGCTGTTCGACGCGGTTCCGGACGGTTCCCTCGGAAGTCCCGACGCGATCCGCGATCTCCGTGTAGGGTGTCCGGGAGTCGCGACGGAGGATGTCGAGGATGCGGCGGTCGAGGTCGTCCATCGAGATGTGTCCGTTCCGCTTCCCGGTACTTACCGATTACGAATTTCGTAACGATCCTTCGAACACAAGCGTTAATTGCGGGTATGTCGTACGCATCTCGTAATGACGAAGGCCTACGTGGCGCTCGAGGACGGCCGGACCATCGAAGCGCGCTCGCGCGCGCCCGGCCGCACTCGCGGTGAACTCGTTTTCACCACCGCCTACACCGGCTACGAGGAATCGCTCACCGATCCGAGTTACGAGGAACAGATCCTCACCTTCTCGTACCCACTGATCGGCAACTACGGGGTCCGAGAGGAGCGCTTCGAGTCGGATCGGGTCCATCCCCGCGGCGTCGTCGCCCGGGACCTGACCGAGGATGTCGCCGAGTGGCTGGCCGAGGAAGGCGTCCCCGCTATCGACGAACTCGACACGCGTGACCTCGTCACCGGCATCCGTGAGGAGGGTGCGATGCAGTGCGGGATCGCCGCCGGCCCCGACGCGACGGCCGCCGACGCCGAGGCTGAACTCGACGCTTGCAAGGGGATGAGCGAACACACCGACATCGGATCGCAGGTCTCCATCGGGGAGCCTGTCACGTACAACCCTGATGGGGACGGCCCGCGGGTCGCACTCATCGACTGCGGCGCAAAAGGCTCGATCGCCAGTTCGCTCGTTGAGCGCGATGCGGTCGTCGAGAAGCTTCCCTACGACGCGACCGTCGCTGATGTTGAATCGGTCGATCCGGACGTGCTCTTCATCTCGAACGGCCCCGGCGACCCGGAGAACTTCGAGGCGGCCGCGGCGCTCGTTGAGGAGTACGTCGGCGACGTTCCCTTGGCCGGCATCTGTCTCGGCCAGCAGGTCATCGCGAACGCGCTTGGCGGGCAAACCGAGAAGATGGAGTTCGGCCACCGTGGGGTCAATCAGCCGGTTCGTGACCTCCGCTCAAACAAAGTTGTCATGACGACGCAGAACCATGGCTACACCGTCTCGGAACCGGGGGACCTCGACGTGACGCAGATCAACGTCAACGACGACACCCCTGAAGGCCTCGAGAGCGACGAAATGAACGTCATCACCCGCCAGTACCACCCCGAGGCCAACCCCGGTCCGCACGACACGCTTGGCTTCTTCGACGACGTGCTCGGGATGACGTCCGCCCGGACAAACTAGCGGTTCGTTAATACGCTTCTCAGTGCCAATCACCGCCGCGATGGACGGACACCAATCAATTCGGTATTAACTGAAAACAGGCGCTAAGTCCCCTTCCTCAAGGAGCAACGCAACGAGCAAAGCGAGTGAGTAGCGCAGTAGGGAGGGGATACAGCGTCGTCTTCGTTTTCCCCACACGTTCTTCGCTCGGCCCACAGGCCCATACAAGAGGGTGTCATAGAACAGTTCGCATACCAAAGAGCAGGGTGAACGCTGAGGTGGAATGAGTTCAGCGACCCTGCAAGATGATCCTTCGGTAGAAT